>Ga0209121_10003597_pt1 | contig 14917 bp, 13 predicted proteins | sample Cruoilmetagenom3_FD_187292 | JGI IMG/M metagenome (GOLD analysis project Ga0209121, IMG submission 187292) | Oil polluted marine microbial communities from Coal Oil Point, Santa Barbara, California, USA - Sample 3 (SPAdes) (version 2) | ecosystem: Environmental > Aquatic > Marine > Oil seeps ...
TTATATCCTGGGATTGTGCTGTAAACATTCATAACGCAGCCATTATAACGCCCTTTCATAGTCCTTGCGTGTGTCACCTATCTATCTGAACTAGATCAAAGTTTGCTTAAACAGCTCATAATGGGCGATTGATTGGGGAAGAGATATATTAGCTTTGGAGGGTATGAAAATTTTGTTTCCACTTCTTGGAGAATGCACTAATGAAATATTACAAAAACCAGGCTATAAGCGGAAGGAGATTGAGAATTTACGACAGGAAGGTGTAATATGTTAAAGGCATTAGATTATGGCAGAGGAATGTATTTTTTGTCGAATTGTTGCTGGTGAGGTATCTAGTGACATAGTCTATCAAGATGAAGATTTTCTGGCCTTTAGAGATATCTCGCCTCAAGCACCTACACACCTGCTCATTATACCTAAAATTCATATTACATCTTCAGCCGAACTTACTGAGGGACAACAAGAACTTGTCGGGCGCCTTATCATGACAGCTAAGAATCTGGCTGAGAAAGAGGGGCTAGCCAAGAGGGGTTATCGGTTAGTGATAAACTGTGGTCCTGAGGGAGGACAATTGGTACCTCACCTTCATCTTCACCTTATTGGCGGCAGGAGGCTGGATGATAGGCTTGGCTAAAGATTATAAAGACCTCAGCTTGGCTATTAATTCCTCCACAGCTTCATCTGGGGTGGATGCTCCGGCGGTAATACCGATATGGTGCTTACCCACGAGCCAGGAATTATCGACCTCCTCTGCTGTTTCTACTAAATGAGTTTCCACCAAAGGAGAACATATTTCAGCAAGGTGTCTGGCATTGGCACTATTACTTCCGCCTATCACTATCATGAGTTGACTCCTGCGAGCTAATCTTATGGCAGCTTCTTGTTGACCCTGTGTTACTTTACATAAAGTATTAACGAGGTGCATTTCCTCAATCTTAGGCCCAAACATATCCATAAGCTGCCTGGCAAATTCGGTAAAGGCAGATTGGGTTTGGGTTGTCTGGGAGATAATGCCCAGGCGTGATGGTGATTTTCCCGACCTGTCTATTTGCTTCATGTTGAGGGCAGCTATACCTTTGTCTCCTGTCCAACCTAGTAGTCCTTTGACCTCGGAGTGCTCTGCTTCCCCAAATATGATGACGTCAAAACCAGCCTCGGCTAGTTCCTTGGCTGTATTTTGGGCTTTGCGAACTATGGGACAAGTGGTGTCAATGATATGAATGTGACGGGCTCCGATCTCAGATAATATCACTGGGCTTGTACCATGAGTGGTGATAGCCAGGATTCTGCCTTGAGCTTGGTCGAGATTATTTATCGGTTTTATTCCTAGATTGGTCAACGTTTCCACTAGTAGGCGATTGTGTGCTAGTGGTCCCAGCGTTTCTATTTCTCCATATTTGTTAGCTACCTCCTTCAACATGTTGATAGCCCGTTTGACGCCAAAGCATAAGCCCAGCTTCTTAGCCTTCTCAATCTCCATGTTTTTCATAGTCGCCTTGATATTCGAGTGGCAAAAGAGCAGCGATTTCCTTCATTAGTTGTGTGGTCAATAATTGCATTTGTGACTTGCTTATCTTGCTGTAGTTTGGAGGGAGCTTGAATGGCTTGCCAATGTTGATAAATATATGAGGGCGCTTCCATAGCCAGCTTATGCCCTTAATCTTGTCTGTGCCGGCGATGCCGATAGGAAGAATGGGGACATTTGTTTTTGAGGCTATAACTGCGGAGCCTGGTTTACCTTTTCTGAGTTTGCCGTCGCGACTTCTGCCGCCCTCCGGGAACATTCCCAAGATTAATCCCTTTTCCAATGCATCTCTGGCGCTCTTAAGCATCTTCTGTTTATCACTAACCTTCCCTCCACGGCGTATTGGGATGGTACCAGTCCAGAGAAGCCAGGGTCTCGAAAAGGGCGAACGAAAGAGTTCCTCTTTTGCCATGAAATTAATACATCGCGGAAAGCTAAAAATGAGGAAAAACGGGTCCCAGAGATTGACATGATTGGTTATTAAAATAAGTGCACCAGTTAAGGGTATATTTTCGTTTCCTTGAACTTTCCAGGAGAAAAGAATATGGAACACGGGTTTGCATATTCTGGATATAACAAAGAGAATCTTTTGAGGGAGGGTCATAGATTTACCGCCAAAGCATATATTTTATCTACAACTTGCTCCAGGGTAAGGTTTTCTGTATCGATAATTATGCCATCCTCAGCGGGTTTAAGCGGCGATATGGTCCTATTGACATCCATCTCATCTCGTTTCTTTAAATCGGAAAGCACAATTTCCAGGCTCGAATTCTCTCCTCGTTCTAATAGTTCCTTGTAGCGGCGCCCGGCTCTCTCTTCGGTGGAGGCGGTTAGAAAAATCTTTAATTCCGCCCAAGGTAAGACTACCGTGCCAATGTCTCTACCTGCCATCACTAACTTTCCTCGCTGGGCCAACCTACGCTGTTCCTGTATCAGTGTTTGGCGTACCCCTGCTATCTTAGATGTCAGGGAAACCTGTGCCTCTACCTCAGGGTAAAGCAATTTGGAGGAGACATCTTCATCATCAATGAAGGGCGAAAGATAGCATCCCTGTAAAGCAACAAAATTAAATTTAGTGGTATTGGCCAACTGACAAATCTTCTGGTCTTCCTCTATGGATATACCTGATTTTATAACCTTCCAGGTAAATGCTCGATACATCATCCCTGTGTCGAAGAAAACATAGCCCAATCTTATTGCTAGCAGTGAGCCTACACTACTCTTGCCGACTGCCACAGGACCGTCTATAGCAATTAGTTGTGGTTTCAAATTTCCTTCCATAATACCATTCTAAGCCAGGCTGTCAAGCTTTGAGTCTGGGCTCAATGTCACTAAATAGAGGTATCATAGATTAGCAAATTCTAGCGGAAACTCCGTGAACTCACACATTCTTCGTCGTCCAAATCCATTTGGACTCCTCAGAATGACATTACTAAACGCTCTCCGCTCCAGGATTTGCCTTAGTTGCGAATTCTGTTTAAAATAACCTTTTTTATAGGTAAATTGATTCGTGAGGAGGAATTCATATGGGCATGGGTGCTGACCGGTTGAAGGAACTGAGGGACAAAGAGAGCAAAATAAAAGCCTTGGGAGGTCCGGAGCGGGTGGAAAAGCAGCACAAATCGGGGAAATTAACTGCTCGTGAAAGGCTCGACCTGCTTTTTGACCCTGGCAGCTTTCATGAGCTCGATTTGTTTGTTCAGCATCGAGCTACGCTCTTTGGCATGGATAAAGTTATCATCCCCGCCGAGGGCGTCGTTACGGGATATGGGACGGTAAATAGTCGCCCTGTATGCGCTTTTTCCGAGGACTTTACCTCCATGGGAGGGACACTAGGTGAGATGCATGCTAAAAAAATATGCAAGGCAATGGATTTAGCTATGAAGTGTGGTGTTCCCATAGTGGGCTTTAATGACTCTGGAGGAGCACGGATTCAGGAAGGTGTTGATGCCCTTTCCGGCTATGGGCAGATATTTTTCCGTAATTCCGCAGCCTCCGGAGTCATTCCTCAAATCTCAGCAATCATGGGACCTACTGCTGGGGGAGCAGTCTATTCACCGGCCATGACAGACTGGGTGTTTATGACCAAGGGGACAAGTTATATGCACATTACCGGCCCAGCAGTTATCAAACGGGTTACGGGGGAGGGGATCACTTCCGAGGAGCTGGGTGGTGCCATGGCTCATGCCACCAAGAGTGGCGTATGCCATTTTGTCTGTGATAGCGATGTTCAGGCTATTGAGCTCATCAAGAAGCTTCTTAGTTACCTTCCTTCAAATAATATGGAGGATCCACCTTTAATTGAGTCTACAGATGACCTAAACCGCATTGACCCGGCTCTCGACGCTATAATACCAGATGACGCAAACAATGCTTATAATATGACAGATGTTATCCAATCCATTGTGGATAACGGTGAGATACTTGAGCCTCATTACCACTATGCTCAAAACGCCATTATCTGCTTTGCCAGGCTGAATGGTAGAACAGTGGGCGTTATCGCTAACCAACCGATGCATCTTGCTGGATGTCTTGATGTCAATGCCTCGGATAAAATCACCAGATTTATCAGGTTCTGCGATGCCTTTAATATCCCCTTGCTTACCATTGCTGATGTCCCTGGTTACTTACCGGGGAAAGAGCAGGAATGGCTGGGAATAATAAGACACGGAGCTAAGCTTTTGTGGGCTTACTCTGAGGCTACGGTTCCTAAGATCACCTTGATCATTCGCAAGGACTATGGAGGGTCATATCTTGCTATGTGTGGTAAAGATTTAGGTGCTGATTTTGTTTTCGCCTGGCCAACAGCGGAGATTGCAGTGATGGGTGCTGAAGGAGCCACACCAGTTATCTTTCGCAAGGAAATAGAGGCTGCATCTGATCCTGAAGCAAAGGAACAGGAAAAGATTCAAGAATATCGTGACTTATTATATAATCCTTACATTGCTGCCTCGCGGGGATATGTTGACGAAGTTATTTTGCCCCGGGAGAGCCGCCTCAAGATAATTAGTGCCTTAGAACTTCTCTCTACCAAACGAGAGACCAGACCACCAAAGAAGCATGGAAATATTCCTGTGTAAAGAGGTTTAAGCAAAAGAGCAATTGAGAGGTAAAAAGGAAACCATAGCTGCCATCACTGCCGCTGTAGCTGCTTATATAGAGGAAGAAGAAAAGGCTCTAAGGCCAGCCATACCGCAGCGAAGAGTGGTAACAGTCTCAAGCTCATGGAGTAGTTCCGGACGCGAGGAAATAATGCGAATGCGCATGCTCTGGCAACGAAGAATTGTTCCCAAATGACGGAACTTAGCTGTGACCGTGAGTGGTAGCAAATGGTCACAAAGATTCTTCGCTTCACTCAGTATGCCAAAGAAAGGAGTCAATTTATGAACGAACTAGGAAAAGGCCCAATTTTAGCCAAGGATTTAACCACCGATAAGGTTAAGACGAGACCTAAGGCTAAGAACCCGGTCAAAATTTGTGACACCACATTTCGTGATGGGCATCAATGCACATTGGCTACCAGGATGCGAACAGAAGATATGGAATGGATGGCCCCTGAAATGAATCAATGTGATTTCTACTCCATGGAAGTCTGGGGAGGAGCAACATTTGACGTGCCCCACCGTTTCTTGAGTGAAGACCCCTGGGACAGACCTCGCAAATTGAAGAAACTCATGCCCGATACTCCGCTACAGATGCTTTTGCGGGGACAAAATTTAGTTGCTTATCGAAATCATCCCGATGACTTGGTTGATACCTTTGTGGAACAAGCTGCTGAAGTGGGCATTGATATTTTCCGTGTTTTCGATGCTGTAAATGACGAGCGTAATCATGAACGTGCTGCCAAAGCAATTAAGAAGGCGGGCAAACACTACCAAGGAGCTATATGTTATTCGCTGACTCAGCCAAGGATGGGTGGACCGGTCTATGATCTGGAATACTATGTCAAGAAAGCTCTTGCCCTCCAAGGCATGGGTGCTGACTCTGTTTGCATTAAGGATCAGGCTGGACTTATTTCTCCCTATGATGCCTATGAGCTGGTCAAAGCTCTTAAACAAAACCTAAAGGTCCCCGTTGAACTGCACACTCACTACACCAGTGGACAAGCTTCTATGTCTTTGTTAAAAGCCATTGAGGCTGGTGTTGATATCATTGACACTGCTTTATCTCCCTTCGCTTTGCGCTCCTCACAACCGGCTATTGAGCCTCTGGTAGTTGCACTATATGGCACAGATAGAGATACAGGGCTTGACATTGAACAATTATTCAAGTGTGCGCAGATGCTGGAGCAAATCGCCCCTAAATATAGAGATTTCCTGGACACATCGGCAATGTCGGTTATCGATACCGGAGTACTGCTGCACCAAATTCCTGGTGGCATGACCACGAACCTCGTGGCACAACTGAAGCAGGCCAATGCTCTGGACAAGCTGGATGAAGTGCGAGTGGAAACTGCTAAGACCAGAGCAGAGCTTGGTTATCCCCCCTTAGTTACACCTACAAGCCAGATCGTTGGTGTTCAGGCGGTACAGAATGTCCTGGTTGAGCGCTATAAGATGATCCCAAAGGAAACCAAGGATTATTGCTGGGGCCTTTACGGTAAGTCGCCAGTGCCGATCAATAAGAAAATCCAGAAAATGGTGCTCAAGGGCTACGAGAGGGGTGAAGAGCCAATCGAGTGCCGGGCTGCTGATATGCTAGAGCCAGAACTGAAAAAAGCCAGGAAGGAGTCTAAAGAATTTGCCAAAAATATTCAGGATGTACTTACCTATGCCCTTTATCCTACTACTGGCTCTCGCTTCTTGAAACATAAATATGGCATAGATAAAACTATTCCCGACGATTGGAAACCTCCCCGCGCTCCTAAGACTCTGGAGGAGGTAAGAAAAGAGGATGACCTTATCGCCAAAGCTAAAGCTGGCAAGCTGTTGGAAAAGCCGGATAAAGTTGTCCCTGAAAAGGGGGCCGGTATCAGAACATTCAATGTTTTTGTTGAGGGTGAATATTATCAGGTGGGTGTGGAGGCTGTGGGAGGTTCTCCAACTATTACTGTTTCTCCGCGTGCAAGTGCCATTGCTCCCTCGCCTACACCATCTACAACTATGAAAGCAACCCCACAGCTGGAGGAAAAGAAAGCACCACCTGCTGCAGTTGCTGAGGGGACACAGGTACTCGCCCCCATGCCCGGTATGGTTATCCGCTATTTAGTTGGTGTAGATGATAAGGTAAAGGCTGGTGATACGCTGCTTATCCTGGAGGCAATGAAGATGCAAAATAATATTGCAGCCCACGTTGATGGAGTGGTTAGGGTGATTAGCTTCGGACCCGGGGATTCAGTAACTAATGGTGATATCTTAGCTGTTATTGTTTGAGTTCCTCCTCATATTTGAAGGGGCAATATAAAGGGAATCAACAAGGAAGTAAGTACAGTGCACAGCAAGGTTTCTATAATTGGTGCTGGAAATGTCGGTGCTACTTGTGCTTTCAGGATTGCTGGAAAGGGGTATGCGGACATTGTGTTACTAGACGTAATTGAAGGGCTTCCTCAGGGCAAGGGACTGGATATATTGGAGGCTACCCCCTTAGTTGATTCAGACGTTAAGGTTATTGGAACCAATGACTATGAAGAAACTGCCAATTCAGATATTGTGGTCATCACCTCGGGTGTACCGCGTAAACCTGGGATGAACCGGGATGACTTGGTACTCACCAACATGAAGATAGTCCAGGAGGTCACCGAGAAAGTTGTCCAGTATTCATCTAACTGCATAATTATCATCGTGACCAATCCTTTGGACGCCATGACTCAGTTAGCTCTTCATATAAGTAAGTTCCCCCGGAACAGAGTATTTGGGCAGTCTGGTATCCTCGACAGTGCCAGGTTTCGGACTTTCATCGCTCAAGAACTAGATGTCTCAGTAAAGGATGTAGCCACCTGTGTTTTAGGCGGGCATGGTGATACGATGGTGTCAATCACCAGACTTTGTACAGTTGGCGGTGTTTCTATTACCGAACTTCTGACTAAAGAGAAGATCGATAGTCTGGTGGAGCACACAGTTAAGGGCGGAGGTGAAATAGTGAGCTTGCTTAAAACGGGCAGTGCCTTTTATGCCCCAGCGGCAGCCGTAGCTCAAATGGTGGATGCCATAATTCTGGATACAAAGGAGATATTACCTTGCGCTGCCTACTTGGAGGGAGAATATAGTATCAGTGGAGTGGTTGTAGGGGTTCCTGTCAAATTGGGCAAAAAAGGCATTGAGCAGATAATAGAGCTCGAGTTGACCCCTGAAGAAGATGCTGCATTGAAGAAATCAGCCAATGCCGCGCGAGAGCTAGTCGAGGTCATGAAATTATGATGAATGTTAGGTGCAATGAGAGAAATTCAGGCTGGTGACGTAACGAACATCGTAGCCCGTTTATTTGAGCATTCCTGCCATTATTTGCCCCCGGATATGATAATTGCTCTGAAGCAAGCAAGGGAAAAGGAAAAATCCCCTGTTTGCCGTGATGTACTGGATAGAATCCTGGAAAATGTGGAAATTGCCGGAAAGGAAAAAACTCCTCTTTGCCAGGATACCGGTGCCGCTGTAGTTATGCTAGAACTAGGCCAGGAAGTACACATAACCAGTGGGGACCTTTATACAGCAATCAACGAAGGAGTACGCCAGGGGTATGAAAAGGGTTATTTGCGTAAATCCATAGTGAGCCAGCCTTGTTTTGCCAGGGTAAACACCAAAGATAACACACCAGCTATGATTCATACCGATATAGTTCCCGGAGCCAGGCTGAAGATCAGCGTCTTGCCCAAGGGAGGTGGCTCGGAAAATTGCTCTCGCCTGACTGTTCTAGCTCCAGCTAATGGACGTCAGGTGGTGATAGATTTTGTCGTCAACCTTGTGGATGCAGTAGGTAGCAACGCTTGCCCACCCGTTATTATTGGTGTTGGCATAGGTGGGACGACGGACAAGGCCATGTTTATAGCCAAAAAGGCTTTGTTACGCCAAGTTGGCGAACCGAGCCCTGACCCTGAGGTTGCCGAATTAGAGAGAGAGATTCTGAAGAGAGTTAACAATCTGGGCATCGGTGCCATGGGCTATGGTGGCACAGTTACTGCCTTAGCGGTTAACGTGGAAACCCTCCCTTGCCATATTGCCAGCATGCCTGTAGCAGTTAACATGCAGTGCTGGTGCGCTCGTCGTGAAGAAGCAATTCTGTAAAGCGATTGAAAGGGTGAGAGGACTTTGAGATAAAAATCGACTTGAAGCAAAGAGCAACGTAGAATATAGGTTGATAGCTATGTCTAAAAAAATTACGCTCCCTTTGACTGACCAGATCTTGAAAGACCTCAGAGCCGGGGATAGTCTTTTACTTACAGGAGTCGTCTATACTGCTCGCGATGCCGCGCATAAAAGGATGCTTGAAGCTCTGGACCAAGGGAAGCCTCTGCCCTTCGATATCAAGGGGGCAGCCATCTATTACATGGGGCCGACGCCGGCCAGGCCGGGAAGGGTAATCGGTTCGGCTGGACCCACCACCAGTGGCAGAATGGATGCTTATGCTCCTCGCTTGATTGCCGAAGGGTTAAAAGGGATGATTGGCAAAGGCTCGCGGTCAAAAGCGGTGAAGGATGCCATGATGAAGCAAAAGGCAATTTACTTAGGGGCGATAGGTGGTGCCGGAGCCATAATTTCTAAGAACATCAAAAAGTCAGAGGTAATAGCCTACGAAGAACTTGGTGCTGAAGCCCTTCACCGTCTGGAGGTGGAAAACTTTCCTGTTACGGTAGTAAACGACATCTACGGCGGCGACCTCTATGAAGAAGGCAAAGCCAAATACCAGGTCAAAGCGCCCTGAATAGGTGCAAAATCCCCTTTTCGTTTATAAACGCAGAGCAGTCCAAATCGATCTGCGAAGTTGAGCTATGTGCACTACGCATCCTTCTCAAAAGAAACATTTACTTCAGCTTCAATTCTATCTATATAATTCAAGGCGTATTTATCCGGCATTTCTATTGAGCTTATCTGGAATTTCATAGCACATTGGCTAAAGAATGCTCTGAGGATAGAGCGAATTAATTGTGGCTCATTGGTTTTTTGTGCGACTACAATTCCATTTTCATCAATAAAACTAATATGAAGTCTCAGTGCGTTCTGGAGATAGTATTCTAAGGGCTGTTTTTCAATATATAACTCTTGCCCTTCTTTCAGACTATGGTCTTTGGGTAGTTGCACTCTGATTGAAAAAGAACCTTTAGGTGTATATCTTTTCTGTAATTCAGCCTCTAGACGACCTGCGGCGACTTCAGCCTCTGCTGCCCGCTTGGCAGTTGTTTCTTTTAGGCTAATTAATCTGCACCTTATTTTACAGCGTAAATTCTTGACATCTACTTCTAATATTTCTGTTTCGTACTCTAACCCTTTGCCTAGATTGGTAGAAATGACATGGGAATATTTGCCTGGTACATATCCTACTTTGCCAGTACCACCAACTGATCCACGGCGAAAAATGTATACCTTGCGCAAGTTGTCTTTGGGAACCCAAAGCTTCACGTAATCACCAATATGGCATTGTGCCAATTCACCAGGCTGGCACTTTTCTGCATCAAACACAATGGTATCGGATGCCACGGTTTGTTCTGAATCGTTGGTAATTGGACTATTGTTACTAAGAGGCTCGACAAAGTCGGTTGGTAAATCCAAAGTCACGCCAAAGTAACCGATGTCGCCTGTACCTCTATCCCACCCCCCAGTTATTTTAGCTTTGCAGGTGGCAGTCAACCCTGCATGGCCACTGGCAAGCATGCGACCTCTAAAATACCGGGCCTCTGACCTATCAAGATGGCCTACAGGCATACCAGATATTTCGACTCTTATGGCTTTGTTATCGTACGGGTTATCATCGGCATGAACTAGCTTAGCAGTTGTAATATGTTCAGTACCTTCTTTTATTGAACCACCACATATTTTGCTCAGGTTCTTTTGGTAATATGACTCACCAACAACTCGCACGGAAAATGCACCTGATCCATTGAGAGGAACATTTTGTTCACCTTTTTGAGATGATTGACCAGATAATCGCGATAGAAATCTCATGAGTCACCTCCCCTTTATAGGTCTATCAACAATCTTTTCCCCAACTAATTCGCCATTTACTAACCTAACCCGTACAGTAACACGACGATGGGAGGATTTTAGGGTGATTTGTGCAGACGAAAAGCCGTTGTTGTCATGGTATATACACGCTGAATCAAAAACGAGGTCTTTTATTTCGCCAGTCGAAAAGAAATATTTTTGATTTCTTCTAACGCTATCATTAGCATCATAGTTAGGTTGCCATTCGCCGTTGAGTATTCTTACTGTCACACTGGCTACATTTCCAAATTCGTCAAGAAATTCTTCTTCTTTGCTGCATACTTTGTTTAAGTGTTCTTCCATAGTTGTATATTCCTTAATTCTAGTTAGGGGAGGGCCCGGTAGGTTTGCTGGAGGAGCAGAGCATCATTTTCCAAGTAGGGCACACTCTCGCAGATGACTACTCCTTTTGCCTTCCGTTCCTTTAGGGCTTTAAGTAGCTCCTCATACTGTAAGTCTGAGTCCGGGAGCATCAGATGCTTGATTTCTCCCTTCTTACCGTAAGCAATCCCGGAGAGATGGATGTGCATGTTATCTAAGCCCCGCCTGCCAAGTTTCTTTTCAACTTGGTCTAAGATATCGAGAAATTCTTGATAGGAGTTAGCCTTTCCTGTCCGGGCATGCCAGTGAGAAAAATCAATGCAAGGGGCAACTCCTTCTATCTCGCTGCTAAGCTGAAGTATTTCTTCTAAGGTGCCGAATTGAGAGGATTTTCCGGTAACTTCAGGTGAAACCGTTACATTATTGTCTTCGTTCCTCAGGATGTTCACTATCTCTTCTAGATGCCTTTTGACCTTAGCGTAAGTCTCTGCGGGAGTATTTTTCAGATAAAAGGCGGCATGGAAGGTGATACTTCTGGCACCGAAAAGAGCAGCAATGCGGGCAGTTTGTAGTATCCTTTCTTTGCTCATGTGTACTTTTTCCGGCTCCACAGCATTTAGGTTTATAAAGTAAGGTCCGTGAGCAGTGAGCACTACTTTCTTTCTTGCTGCCAATTCTCCCACCGGGAGAGCAACTTTAGGGCTCATCTTTACCCCCTGGACAAATTCCACCTCCATGCAGCCTAGACCAAGCTCGGCAATACGCTCAATACCAGCCTCTGTGGAACGGAGTTGAGCACTGACAGGAACACCGGCTGTTCCGAAAAGGAGTTCGCCTGTTTCGTTTGGATTCATGGTTTCCCTTTTCTATTGTAATACTTGGTTTAAGATTTTTCTATAAGAAGACAGCAATTCTTTGGTTAGCTGACCGCGTTTGCCTGAGCCGATAGGCTTATCATCAGACCACGTCAGAAGTACTTCCCTTCGAAGTGCGAGGCTTATCTATGTCAACTTGGTTTCATGAGTCCATACTCAATAGAAATGAAGCTTATGCTACAATTCATTTAGGGAAATGGCTGAGCTGACAGGCCGGGAAAAGAAGGCGCTTCTTGAGATAGCCAAGAAAATCCGCACCTATAAGCTTATGCAAGCCAAGGGGTACGAAAGGCTTGCCAAGAAAGCCAGGGATGAAAGGGCAAAGCGGCTCTTAGCGGAAATCGGCGCTGACGAAGTTAAGGACTGCGAATATTGGGCGAAGAAAATCGAGGAATTGGAAGGCGAACGCCAGAGGCTCACGAGGACCTTTTTCGCGAACTTAAGGGTCAGCCTCATGACGCGCATTTTGGGCATGAGGGGATTTTCCGAGTGGGCTATAATCGCCGAGGATGAGAGTGTCGAAGACCTGGCTATTCAGGCTGGAAATATCAGCGACGTGGCTGCTTCAGAGATATGGACTAGAATAGCGTCCGATGAACGGTTACACATCGAGAGGGTGAAAAAAGAGGTGTTGGGGATGGAAACCTGGGAGATGGGAGGTGGTGGTGGGGTAAGGGACGTTATCTTTGGAGCGAACGATGGTCTGGTTTCTATACTTGCACTGGTGGCCGGAGTCTATGGGGCGGTTACCGAAAGCCACGTTATCCTTATCGCTGGTGTGGCTGGGGCAGTCGCTGGGGCTATATCCATGGGGGCTGGGGCCTACCTGTCGTCCAAGTCCGAGAAAGAGGTGACGGAGAAAGAAAGCGAGAGGAAAGGAATCAGGAAGAAATGGACTCCAGAGGAGGAAAAGGAGGAACTGCTGAAGTTTTACCAGGCAAGAGGGTTCAAGAGGCAGGAGGCAGAAGCCATTGCAGATAGAGTAGCTTCACAGATGGAGTCAAGGGCAGCATACACTATTGGCGAGGAACTTGGGCTGACATCAGAGGAATCCTGGCCCCCGATCAAAGCTGCTACATTGACAGGGTTGTCATTTGCAGTTGTATCTCTCATTCCCATCCTGCCCTTCGCCTTTATGGAGGTAACCCCGGCAGTGCTAACGGCGGCGATCGCCAGTGTAGCTACCCTCTTTGGCGTTGGGGCTAGTAAAGCCATCTTCACCAGGAAAAGCTGGATTCGGAGTGGGCTGGAGATGATGGCTATCGGGGTACTGGCGTCGGCGGCAACTTATGCTATAGGATTGGCAATCCCAATATAGTTTGAATTAAACCAAATGCACTCGAGAATCGTGAATTTCACGCTCTTTAGTATGTGCCGCACGAACCCTAAATCCCAATCTCTAATCCCTAAACAAATTCAAATATTAAAATGCAAAACGAAAATTTGCAGAGCAAAATTCAAAAATGGTAGCCGAGAACGCCTAAAACCTTAATTTTGAACTTTGATTTGTAACTTTGCTCTTTTATCTTTGGGTTTTGATATTGTTTAGGATTTAGAATTTGCTTGGATTCACAAATCTGGAATATGCTCAGTGTAATAACTATACTATCTCCCACTCGCAGAATGGGTCGCCAGCGGCGATGCACTTTATTTCCCTGACATGCTGGTGTTTGACTGCTGAGAAGAGGCCGTTCAGGAAGCCGGTGGTGAAGAAGCATGAAGGCTCCTCCCACTTCGTCGTATAATACTTCGTATATAAGCTCTCAGAGCTATCGTTTATCCTTATAGTTTCATTCGCTGTAACCTTTCCTACCTTGCAGTATTCTAAGAAATTGAGAACGCGCTTCACCGCTTCATCCTCCCCTATCCCTGCGTTCAGCAAGCGTTCTCCGACCTCCTTTCCCGCCCTTGCGCCTCCCATTCTCAACGCCATACGGTATCTCTCGCCAGCCACAGCGGGAAGAATGACGTCCGGATGGGCCATGACGAAATCGCTGCCCAACCTGGGTCTCTCTACCAGGGGCTTCCCATGGAGCAGAAATCCCATGAGGCGCTCCATCAACCGTTCATGTATCCTTTCAATAACTAAGCTGTCTTTCTCCAGAGAAGACTTCAGCTCACCGATTTCCCCAGGCACCAATTTAAACTCACAGTAGGGATCTCCTAACCCTATGCACTTTGTCTCTACGGCGTTCCATTCCCTCTCCTCACTCTCAAGTCCTTTACACGAACCTGCCCACATAGGAGGGAGAATTGAAGCCATCGCAGCACCGACGTTCTCGAATCCACAGCATTCACGGTTCTCGTAGACTCTAATGTAGTGCTCGTCAGTTTTGGAAGCGTCTTCAAGGTATTCTATGATGCCGTCGCGCCGCATTTTTGTATGCCGAATCATAAACTTGGAACACAATTTTTTCATGTCTTTTACTTTGCTGAGATTCTTGGGTATGAATAATTTGAAGAGAACTCTCGTGTGCCAAGGAAAAAACGGGACCATTTCTCGAGTTAGGGAACCGTACTCCTTCCATACCTCGTATGTCATTTCCGGGAACCGTTTGGGATCCCATATTACGCTACTCCAGAGCGCAAAGTTCGGCCAGAAAATATTCACCCCAAACTGTTGTCTAAGGTCCTGCTCTGCCTCCATCATGCGTCCAATCATCTCCCGATCCCAAAACTTCACATCATACATTTTCCTCTCCCAAATTTTGGTCGTGGGGACCTCAATTCTTGCGGGCTCCACCTTGGGGTGCTTCACGACATTTATAATCCTTGAACTGTCTTCTATCTCCATCCTAAGGATGCCGTTGGCGACACTCATCATAGCTCCCAGGTCTTCCTCTTTACCACAGCCCTCATCCATCAAGGCCAATACCGAGTTCCCCTCAGAAGCGAACTTCGATAGAAACAGCCTCATAAACTTTACTACCTCCACGCCACTGAAGAGGTATGGGGAGGTGAGCGAATCGAAGATAAGTAAAGTGCCTTTCGGGTCGGCTCTCTCCTGCAGTTTGGTGATGGCGATGCTCAGGCTGTTTAAGTCGGCACAGTTGGCACACACTGCA
>Ga0209121_10003598_pt1 | contig 14915 bp, 17 predicted proteins | sample Cruoilmetagenom3_FD_187292 | JGI IMG/M metagenome (GOLD analysis project Ga0209121, IMG submission 187292) | Oil polluted marine microbial communities from Coal Oil Point, Santa Barbara, California, USA - Sample 3 (SPAdes) (version 2) | ecosystem: Environmental > Aquatic > Marine > Oil seeps ...
CATGTATTAGTAATTCTTAAATGGGAATAACAAATTAGGGGACAGGATTGCTATGATAATCAAACCCAAAGAATATACTTATCATACCCAGTTAGATTGGCTATCAGAAAAAAAGGGAAGACTTCATTCCATTGGAAAACCAAGCATGACGGTGGCGTGCCCACCCGAGTTTGGCGGTCACCCCAATATATGGACCCCAGAAGATCTTTTTGTGGCTTCTATTGAAGTGTGCATTATGACAACTTTTCTTTGGTACATAAAAAACAAAAAAATCAATCTTTTATCATATAAAAGTCAAGCTGAGGGTACAGTTTCAATGGTGGATAATATATTCCAATTTTCATCTATAATTATTCATCTCGATATAACTGTTTCTTCATCGGTGGAAAAAGATGTAATAAAAGGTATATTAAAAAAGGTTGAAAAACAGTGCTTGATTACCCAGTCAATAAAATCTAGGATAAGTGTCACTGCAGACATAAATAGTGGATAAAAATTCGATGATCATCATTGGGCTATTTATAACGCAGCTGGAACAGTTACTTGGATAGGTGCATCTGTTTTGGAGCATACCCCCCTTGCCGGGGCAATATTTATTTTTTCTGTTTGGCCAATTCCCATAACAGCACTGGAAAACAAGCCAGCAATACATTAAATGATTATTACCATACCCCTTCCTTTTATTTTTTTATTCATCTTCTTTTCTCCCATGCATTATACAGGTTTTATTTTTTTATATAAAAAAAAAATATCCTCCAACCATCGAAAGACATGAGACAAATCACAAGATAAAAATGACTGCAAAAGGTTAATAAATAAGCTTTCCATACAAAAGAAAAAGTCTAAGAAATAGGGGGAAATATGGTAACAATTAAAGGATATGAATTCCCAGATGAATTATATTATCACAGGGATCATGCCTGGGCAAAAATACAATCGGATGGAAAAGTCCGTGTGGGCATGAATGATTTTTATCAAAAGACCGCGGGTGACACTACTTATATTGATCTTCCCTTTGAGGACGATGAAGTCGCCCAAGATGAAACTTGCGGTAAAATCCAATCTGCCAAGTGGATAGGCAAATTTGTTTCGCCTCTTTCAGATGAAATCATTGAAGTTAATGAGGAACTGGAGGATGACTGTACCCGTATTAACAAAAGCCCCTATGATAAGGGATGGATTATGCTTATGGCACCCACAAACCTTGATGATGAACTTAAACACTTATACCATGGCGCTACCCTTGAACCATTTATCACAAAAGAAATTGAAGATGCGGATAAAAAGAAACAGTAGATAACTCTTGTCTCTTAAAAAATAGTTAAGATAAATAATGCCTAGGATGGAAAGGCATTTATTGATATTATCTTTATCAAATATTTTTTTTAGTCCTAATGGGTTGAACAGGAAATACAGGGATCATATGCTCGTATCAGCATCTCGCATTTTAGGGTTAATTCTTCTACAGATAAATCGCTGTTTTCCTCTACTAGTTTATATATATCCTTTTCAATGTTTCGTGCGTTATGGGAAGTTGGCGGGACCAAATCAGCTTTTTTCACAATTCCATTATTATCAAGGATGTAACTATGATAAAGACTACCCCGGGGCGCCTCCGTGATGGCTGCACCAAAGCCTGCCTTGCTTTGGTACTCTCGTTTTTCCTGTTTCAAGGGAAGCCGATCAATGATCTCTATTGATTCATCAATATCGTGGACAAGTTCTATTGCTCGGGCAAGATGTGAATTAAAAGGATTATAGTTTGGTATCTTTATCCCACTTCTTTTGGCGGCATCTTTGGCATCGAGTGACATCTGGGGTATATTAAGGTTTAATCGAGGGAGAGGGCCAACCATGAATGCATCCCGGGTTTTTACATAGGAATGAAGAGCTGTGGAATAAGGTACTTGTTTTTCAGAAATATAGTCTCGATATTCTGTTTCATGGATGTTAAGTCCTTCGGTTGACCGAAGGCGTCCTTCATTAATGGCATAGTGGCGGGAATCAGAGATCGCGATATGTTCACATTTTCGCTCAAATAGGGGTTTTTCTACTTTGGTAAAAAGGTCTACAGTTTCATGTGCATCCTTTTTTGCATCAACAAGTCTTTCCCGTATCATACTCAACTTTTCTTTTGTGGGTATTGCAGTAAATCCTCCAATAACGGCGGTTACTGGATGGACCGCCCTTCCACCAATAAGATCTGTTATATCATTTCCTAACTTTTTAAGCCGGAGTCCTCGTTTAACTATCTCGGAGTGATTTTTGGTCATGGCAATACTGCTTTCATATCCCATCAAATCTGGAAGAGATAAAAAATACATACTGAGGACATTACTCTGTATATGAGCACTTATGGCCATGAGTTTGCGTAAATCTTTGGTTTGATCACTTGGGTTGACATCCAGGGCGTTTTCGATTGCTCGCAGAGCAGTTATTTGATGGGCTACAGGACAAATGCCACAAATACGGGAGGCCAGCTCCATGATTTCGTCACAGCGACGGCCAATCATGAATGCTTCAAAAAAGCGGGGGGGTTCATAAATCCGGAGTTTAAGATCCTCGATTTCTTTACTTGGTGAAATGGTGACATCTAGGGCGCCACGACCTTCAACACGAGCGATATAGTTCACCGTTAAGGTTTTCTTTGTCATCTAGTCTCCTGCCTCCTTACGAAACTCGGGTGTCATCCCTGCATATTTTCGAAATTTTCTCTTAATATCTTCTTCACTATATCCCATTTTCCTAAAAACATCAGCAAGTGCACTAGTATTTGGGTTGCTCATGGGACCATAGCAGCCTTCACATATCCGGTTAAGAGAGGGACAAATAGCGCCGCATCCCGCCGATGTTACGGGTCCCATACAGGGTAGGTTTTTACTGATGATAAGGCACGCATTATCTTTAAGTTTACATTCCATACATACTGGATGTTGCCTAAGCCGGGGTCGAATATTGAGAAGTGATGATTTAATAACTTCAATAATGTTCTCTCGGTGGGGTGGACATCCCTTGAGTACCATGTCAACTTTTACGTATTCGCCAATCCCCAGGATCTTGGTTGAGTGAATAGAGGACGTATCAGAATACACACATTGTTCTGCTTCCATTTGGGGGATCCAGTTCCGTATTGAGGGAATACATCCATTGACCGCGCAATCTCCAAATGCAACCAAAATTTTTGATTTTTTTCTAATTTCTTTGATTTCCTCAATTTCTTCAGGCGTGGATATTCCTCCTTCCACAAGGCTAATATCCCATGGTCCCTCGGTATTCTCGCGTTTTACCATTACCCAATAGGTTATATCCACAATGTCAAGGAGATTGATGAAAACATCCTCTAGATGGAGAAGTTCAAGCTGGCATCCTGCGCATCCCGTAAACTTAAATATGCCAATTGTTGGTTTCTTTTTCATGTTTGTTTTTCTCCTGTCCATATTTCTCATAGAGGATTAATATAGGGTTTGATATCCCTATAGGGAAAAACGGGTCCGTCTTTGCATACATATTTGGGGCCTAATTGGCAATGACCGCATTTTCCAATGCCGCATTTCATTCTTCTTTCTAAGGATAGAAAAATTTGGTTTTCTTTGAATCCAATTGTTTCAAGGCATTTAGCGACAAAACGCATCATGACCTCGGGTCCGCAAACTAGTGCCACTGAGTTTTGAGGCCGTGTTTTCATTGCAGGAAAACAACTTGTCACCAGGCCAATTTTTCCTTCCCAGGGTGTACCTGGAGGAATTCCATCCACGGTGAGATCCAGGCGGCTTTTTTCAATTTGATGCCAATCCCGAAACTGATTTGTAAATATCATATCATTAGGTGTCCTGGCACCATAAATAATCTCCAGATGTCCAAAGTTATTTCTTTTAATAGCAATATGATTTATTACTCCTCGAAGGGGCGCTAATCCCATGCCTCCTGCAATCAGGAGAATATTTTTTCCCTTTGCTTCCTTAATGGGCCACCCTGTACCATAGGGACCGCGCATACCCAGGGTGTCTCCTTTTTTTAACTCCTTGATTTTTTTTGTGACATTACCCACGGCACGAATGGTGGTGCTGATGAGGCCATCCTCAGGGATATTAGATATTGAAAGAGCAGCTTCACCCACACCAAAAAGACTTAACATCATAAATTGTCCCGGGTCCCAGGTAAAGTTTTTGTGTTGCTGTTTATCCGCAAATTCAAGGACATATGTCTTTGTATTGGAATTTTCAATAGTGATGTCCTTTACAATTGCCATATGTGGTTTTAGATCATTAGACATTGTTTTTATTCCCCTCTTAAAACCTTTGCCACCTCGGTGATATCGATTCCTACTGGGCAGGTACGTATACAACGCCCGCATCCTACACAGCTTGATTGTTGGCCGCCTGCTGCAACACCCAATTTACACAGCATCCAATGCCGTATTCGATCCTTTCTATTCGGGCGGAAATTTCCTCCCTGTGCCACTTCTCCATATTCAAGTAATTGGCAGGAATCTAGCTCCCTTATCCTTTTTCCCTTTTTTAGTGAAAGATCCAATGTGTCATAGACATCATAGCAATAACATGTGGGGCAGACCAAGCTGCATTGGCCACAAGATAGACAGGGAAGGGATCCTGAAACTCCTCCTTGTTCACCCAATCTCTCCCAAACCTCATGGTCGATGTTTTCTTGAGCAATTTTTGACAGCCATGATGTATTAATGAAACGCTTGAATCGCTTTTCTAATAATTTAAATCGATGATTTTTTTCTGTGAAGTCAGCCGTGGTTGCATTCTCTAATTGAATCCCCTTGAGTATGTTTTGACCGGTATCGCTCCCTATTTCAATGAGGTATTTCGTGCCAATATCCGTAAGGAGGAGGTCATATCCTTCTTCAAGGAAAGGACCGGTACCCATGGAATTGCAAAAAGCATAATCACTTGGTTCTATACAGTTTAGAGCAACAAGGACAGTGTTTTTTCGCCGATTTTGGTAGTAGGGATCTTGGAATTCCCCTAAGAAAAAGTCATCAAGTCGAAGCAGGGCATGAACATCACAGGGATGGATTCCCAATAATAGTGTTTTTTCATCTTGTTTGATTTCCTCTATTTTGACATGCTTTTGATGAAGATCAAATGAAAAAAGTTCGAGTCTTGGGGGATGAAAAAATTTTTTAGGGGGGAGAACTGTGGATACATAGTCAAGAAAAAGTTGGTCATTGGTTTTAATTTCATTAAATGTGGCATCCAAGCCTCTTTGGGTCGGACCAAATACACGATATTTTTTTAGGAGGTGCTCAAGAAGTCTTCCAAAATCATTTTTTTCGATCGTGAAAGCCTTTTCATTTCCCATTTTTATCCTTGCCTCCAGGGGGGATGTGTTGATGAATATATTTTTAGTACTTTAAATTATCTACCCTCACCGTATTTTTTTTCATGAGGTTTACATCCCACTTGAAATAGATGGCACAATAATTGAGCATGATTTATCTTTGTGCGAAAGAAATAAAAGTGCCTTACATAGATATTTCGTGGTGTCATCACTTACTGGGGATGACCTCATGCATCATCTTGCCCCTCTACGGAACATAATCCATGTTGAGGATATGGGAGAAGATACTGTAATTACTCTTTGCGATATGTGTTGCAATACCTTAAAGCAAACAAATCTTCGCGTAAAGGAAAACCCTGATGATTTGAAGACACTCAATGCTTTCATGGATCGAGAAAATGATTATCAGGGGACGGTAAAGGTTCTTCATTTTCTAGAATTTCTCAGGGATACCATTGGTTTTGACACCCTTAAAAAAAAAGGTGGTAAAACCCCTAAAGGGGAATGCAGATTATGCCCTATTATGGCTGTATGTTTCTTCGTCCGCGCGAGGTCAGTATTGATGATGCAGAGGATCCAACCATCCTCTCTGATCTCGTTAGGGCATTGGGTGGCGAGGTTGTTGATAATCCCTTTAAAATAGAGTGTTGCGGCTCCTATCATACGATTGAAGAAAAAGAATTGGTGTCCCGACGGGCGTATAAGATAACCACCTATGCGTTAGAAAGAAAAAGTGATGCCATTGTTCTCACGTGTCCCCTGTGCCGGTTTAATCTTGATCAACGAGGAAAAGAGGCAGAAAAAATATTCAAGGGATATAGGCAACTTCCCATTTATTATTATACCCAACTTATTGTTGTTGCCCTGGGTTTAAATATCGATCTATGTGATTTTAGTAGCCATGTGGTAGACCCAAGAGTTTTACTGGAAAAAAAGAAAATCATCCCTAAGGAATATAAAAGGAAGGGTACTAAAAGTGGGAAGAAGAGACGTGTACAAAAGAGGGTGAAATAAGGTATAAATTTTTCTATGCAAATACTTTATAAAGAAAAAGAGAATGCGTGGAGTGAAAACAATGGGTGAATTTGAACCAAAAATATTAGGATTTTTATGCAATTGGTGTTCCTATGCCGGTGCTGATCTTGCAGGAACAAGTCGAATCAAGTATCCACCCAATATTCGATCTATACGGGTGATGTGCTCAGGGCGTGTGGATCCTGTATTCATACTGGAAGCCTTACAAAAGGGTGCTGATGGTATCCTAGTGGCAGGATGCCACCCCGGGGATTGTCATTATCAATCAGGGAACTATAAGACCAAACGACGGATTATGCTTCTTCAGAAACTATTGGAGGAACTGAACATTGATCCGGGTAGGGTTCGCTTTGAATATGTGTCTGCCTCTGAGGGACAAAAATTTGCAAATGTGGTCACAGGGTTTGTTGATGACCTAAAAAAAATGGGTCCAAATCCATTAACCGAGGGAAACCATGACTAAAAAAAAGACAGGGGATAAAAAGGATGCCCCCAAAAAAGAAAAATTAAAATTTGCCTTCTATTGGGCTGCCAGTTGTGGCGGCTGTGAAATTGCGGTACTAGATCTTGATGAAAAAATACTTGATGTGGTGGCCGCTGCCGATATTCTCTTTTGGCCCGTTGCCATCGATACCAAATACAAGGATGTGGAAGCCATGGATGACAATTATATTGATGTCTGTTTTTTTAATGGCTCCATTCGTACAGAAGAACAAGAGTCTATGGCGAAATTACTGAGGAAAAAATCCAAGGTTCTTGTCGCCTTTGGTGCCTGTGCAGTAAATGGGGGCATCCCGGGGTTGGCCAATATTGCCAATAGGGATGAAGTATTCCGGGTTGCCTATCTTGATAATCCCTCTACGCATAACCCAAAAAAAATTATTCCTAAAACAAGTGTGAAGGTAAAAGAGGGAACATTGACTCTTCCCGCGTTTTATGACACTGTAAAAAGCCTACATCAGGTGGTTGACGTGGACTATTATCTTCCGGGATGTCCTCCCCCCACAAATCTTATCCTTGATGCAGTCACCGCAATTGTGACCAACAAACTTCCTCCACAGGGGTCCGTTATAGCCCCCCTTAAAAGTGTCTGTGATGAATGCCGATTTGAGAAAACAGAAAAAAGAATCAAGGAAATAAAACGGGTCTATGAGGTGGATAAAATAGAGGAAAAATGTCTTCTTGAACAGGGCATTATTTGTCTGGGCCCGGCAACCCGTGGTGGGTGCAATGCACGCTGCCTTGATGCAAACATGCCCTGCACGGGCTGTGGTGGCCCCACCCCGAATTCATGTGACCAGGGAGCTAAAATGATTTCAGCTTTGGCATCCATCTTGGGTATCGAAGGAGAAGAAAAAATGGATGATGAAACCGTCCAGAAATTAATTGAGGATGTCAGGGATGTGGTAGGAACCTTTTATAAGTATACCTTGCCGACATCACTTATCAAAAGGAGGATAATGGATTAATATGAAAACAATAACCATTGATCCCATAACTCGTCTTGAAGGACATGGAAAAATTAGTATCTTTCTTGATAACACGGGAAATGTTGAAAATGCCTATCTACAAATACCAGAGCTTCGCGGTTTTGAAAGATTCAGTGAAGGCCGAAGGGCAGAGGATATGCCCCAGATCACATCGCGTATTTGTGGCGTCTGTCCGGTAGCTCACCATTTCGCAGCAACCAAGGCCCTGGATAGAGCCTTTAATGTGGATCCCCCCGCAGCTGCAAAAAAACTACGGGAACTGATGTACTGCGGATATTTTATCTATGACCACATTCTCCATTTCTATTTCCTCGGGGGTCCAGACTTCGTGGTGGGCCCCAATGCGCCAGCTGCAAAAAGAAACATTTTAGGTGTTATAGAAAAAGTAGGTATCGATGTTGGTAAAGATGTCATTAAGCACCGGGCATATGGCCAAAAGATAACGGCTATCCTTGGCGGTAAAGCAACCCATCCTGTGTGTGGTTTACCGGGAGGCGTATCAAAAACACTGAACCCGGAAGAGGTCAAAGAAATTGAAACCATGGTGAAATCATGTATAGAATTCGCCAAGTTTTCCTTAACACTCTTTGATGATATTGTCCTAAAAAATAGGGAGTATGTAAATCTTATCCATAGTGATCCCTATACCCTGAAGACCTATAATATGGGTCTTGTGGATAGCAACAACAAAGTGAATTTTTATGATGGGAAAATACGGGTTACAGATCAGCACGCTGAGGAATATGTTAAATTTGATGTTAATGATTATTTTAATGTTGTTTCTGAACATGTCGAAGAGTGGAGCTATACCAAATTTACCTATCTTCAAAAAGTGGGATGGAATGGATTCACGGATGGAAAAAAGAGTGGTATCTACAGGGTCGGTCCCCTGGGTCGTCTTAATGCAGCAGAAGGTATGACTACGCCATTAGCCAATAAAGAATATAAAAGGATGTATGATACCCTGGGTGGTAAACCCATTAATTCCACTCTTGCATTCCACTGGGCACGCCTCATAGAACTCTTGTATGCAACAGAACGGGCATATGAGTTGATTAAGGACCCAGAGATAACCTCACAAAAGGTCAGAAACCCAGTGGGAGAACCTGGTGAAGGAATAGGGGTGGTGGAAGCAGCAAGGGGTACCCTGATTCATCACTATAAACTAAATAAACATGGACTTATTGATAAAGCAAATCTTATTGTTGCCACCACCAATAATGCGGGTGCTATCAATATGTCCGTAAGGGATGCAGCTAGAGGTGTTATTAAGGATGGTAAAATAGATGAAGGTATTCTTAATATGGTTGAAATGGCATTTCGGGCCTATGATCCCTGTTTTGCCTGTGCTACCCATAGCCTCCCAGGTGAAATGCCCCTGGAGGTCAATATCTATGACCATGATAAAAACCTATACAAAACATATAAACGGAATCTGTAGCGGGTTTTATAAGCAACACCCTCCCTATAGTTACCCCGTTATCACCACTATTTTGTATTGAGTAAATTGTCGTACTAGATATGGAAAAATATATCCCCCCAGCCACACAAAAACCTAAAAAAAATATACTTATCCTGGGTATTGGCAATCCCATACTTTGTGATGATGGCATAGGTATCCATGTCGTGCGACGGCTTAAAGGCCTCATAAAAGATACGGGTATTATTTTAGATGAAGCCTACACGGGTGGTCTTTGCTTGGTTGATCTTCTGAGGGGGTACACAAAATCAATTCTTATTGATGCCATTAAGTCCCCACGGGATAAGAATGGGGCAATAAAACGTCTAACTCTTGATGATCTTCCCACCACCCACTCCGCCAATCCCCATGATATGAGTCTGTATACCGCGATACAGCTTGCAAAAAAAATGGGTGATGCCATTCCCCAGGAAATTGTTATTATCGGGATTGTGGTAAATACCCCGCCTTGTTTTGGGGAACATTTAACACCCGAGATTGATCAGTCGGTACCCCGGGCTGTTAACTGTGTTTTAGATGAACTTACCAAAACTATGACACCAAAATAGTCACTAGACAAACAGCGGGAACATTTGGCACAGCCACATACTTTTATGTATCTTCAGTCCCATTACTCCCTCAATGAAATCATTGCTTATTGGTCGTATCGAAGATGATATCTGGGAAGAAGTGAAAAATCTATGATGAAACTTTTACAGCTTGAGAAGATGCCTGATCAACAATCGATGCTTATTTTTCATGCGCTCGCACGCATGGGGTTCGAAGGATTAATTATCGTCTCCCCCGAGAGTCCTCTTGCATCACTTGGATATTTTCAAGATGCCACAAAAGAACTGGATCTTGATTATTGCAAAAAAATGGGCATCCCGGTGATGCGACGAGAAGTAGGCGGTGGCGCAACCTATCTTGACGGTAACCAGGTATTTTATCAACTCATCTGGCAGAAAGGAAACAATCGATTTCCTACAATGATTAAAGATATATTCCCGTATCTCTCCCAGCCAGCTTGTGAAACCTATCGTGATTTCGGTATAGAAACCAGATTCAGACCAGAGAATGATATCGTGACAAAAGACGAGCGGAAAATCGCTGGTGAGGGTGGTGGCGACATCGGCGATAGCATGGTGTTTGTTGGGGGTATTCTCATGGACTTTAACTACAAAACAATGAGTAAGATACTTAAAGTCCCTGAAGAAAAATTCAGAGATAAAATTTACAAATCCATGGAAGTGAATCTAACGACAATGAAACGGGAACTTGGGAGAATGCCTAATCGTGAGGAAGTAGTTCGTTCACTTATTGGCCATTATGAAACTCTTTTGGGGAAACTCAAACCGGTTACTCTCACCAAAGATATTATTAATAAGATGATTGAACTGGAGATAGGGTTTACATCCAATGAATTTCTTTTTAAGAAGACACCAAGAATCCCTACAGGAGTAAAGATACGTGAAGGTGTAGAAATCCTCTACAGCACCTACAAAGCAAGTGGAGGACTCATCCGGACTGCACAAGAGGTGAAAAACGAGATGATTACGGATATTGACATCTCCGGTGATTTTCAATTTTATCCGAAATCCGAATTAACCGATCTTGAACAAAATCTTCAACAAATAAAAAGAAAAGAAAACATAATTATCTCAAAGATTGAAGACTTTTATCATAAAAAGAAAATAGAAAGCCCAGGTGTCGAACCTGAGAATGTATCTGAAGCCATTATGGAGGCAAAATCTGTATGATAGATACAACGGATTTAGATCCAAATTATAAATATGAAGTAGCTGCCAAGCTTGGTGGTGCAAATATTACTCGTTGTTTTGCCTATGGTACCTGCACAGCAGAATATCCCGGCAGAGAAATTAAAGAAAAATAGAATCCACAGAAAATCATTCGCATGGCGCTAATCGTAATGCGGGAACGAGTTTTGACAAATGATTTCATTTGGCTGTGTTCTACTTGCTCTACTTGTTATAATCGATGGCCCCAAGATGTTCAGTTAACAGGCATTATGACTACTCTGAAAAAGATTGCAGCTAGAAAAAAGATACATTCATTTCATTCAAGGGAAAATCGAAAAAGATTTAGTTGATTTTGTTTATCATCTCAGGCTTAACCTGTCTGGCTTCTATTAGGAAATACTGCATGCTGTGTCTGCGACAATTTTTATGAGAAGAAGACTGATTTGACATTGCCAACATCCCTGTTACACCTCTCTATTACCTCCTTATTGTGAACTGCAGATAGTGACCAGGGATACCAGGTGTGAAAGGATAAATGATAAAAGCAAATTACTGATAGGGTATGAGTAAGGTGATAGAGTGGAACAATGGGACGTTGCGGAAAATCATGATAAAACTCTTCAATTTCGAACCAGTGCGGAAGGAAACAAGGTCATTCATACTCCTTTGCTCAACAAAGGAACCGCTTTCACCAAAAAAGAAAGAGACAATCTGAAACTAAATGGGCTTCTCCCACCCCAGATTCTAAGTATCAATCAACAAATAGAGAAGATATATCAAAGATATCATAGACTGGATATTCCTTTACAGATATGCAGGTCCTGCAGAGGGATAGATAAGGAGAAATACCAGAAATTGAAACAGGAGATCGATATTGCTCGATACAATTTTCTCCGGGATCTACAGGATAGAAACGAAATCCTTTTTTATGCTCTTGCCCAGCGATTTCTCACGGAAATGGTACCCATCATCTATACCCCCACGGTCGGGGAGGCTGTACAGAGATACTCCCGGGATTCGGCACGATTCCAAGGGATTTTTTTATCACCCCAAAACATCCAGATCACTGGATCAATTTTGGATCAGTGCCGTTTTAAAAAACCAACCATCACGGTGGTTACAGACAACCAGGGGATATTAGGGCTCGGGGACCAGGGGGTGGGAGGAATAGATATACCCATAGGGAAACTGGCTCTGTATGTCTTGGGGGCGGGGATACGACCCTGGGAGACATTACCCCTGACCTTGGATGTGGGAACAAATAATCCAGCGAAAAGAAGAGATCCCTATTATCTAGGATATAAAGCCGGACGACTGACAGGCAGTAACTATGAACAATTTCTTGATCAATTCATCATGGCAATAAAAAAGAAATTCCCCCATATCCTTATCCAATGGGAAGATTTCAGTAAACAAAATGCCTTCACCATCCTGGACAAGTACAGAAGGGAGGTGACAAGCTTTAATGATGATATACAGGGAACCGGCTCCATGGCCCTAGCCGGAACACTGAACGCCTGTAAACTTGCCCAAAAGGAACTTAAAAACCAAAAATTCCTAATATATGGAGCAGGAGCGGGAGGGATCGGTATCGCCCGACAGATAACCACGTGTTTACAGGCACGATACAAGTTGACCGCTAAAAAAGCGAGAGAGAACATTGCCATAATGGACAGCCGGGGATTGGTCACTGACATGCGGGAACAAGACGTGGAAGACTATAAGAAACCGTTTTGTACATCACAAAATGAATACAGAAACTGGGATGTGGAGGATACTTCACACATCTCCCTCCTGGAAGTAATAAAAAATTTCGGGGTAACCGCACTCTATGGAACCTCCGGATGCCCCGGTCATTTCACACCCGAGGTACTCAAGGCAATGACTGATAACACTGACCGCCCCATCATATTTCCCCTGTCAAATCCTGGCTCCAAGGCCGAGGCGACACCACAACAAGTCTATAAGGTGACCCAAGGACGGGGCATTGTCGCCACCGGTTCTCCCTTCCCCCCATTCACCTATGCAGGCAAAAAAAGAACCATTGGCCAGGGAAACAACTTCTTTATATTCCCCGGGGTGGGCCTAGGAGCAATCATCAGTAAGGCACAATACATCAGCGACGAAGTGTTCACCCAGTCAGCCTATGCCCTAGCGGACTGTACACCCGATACCCTTATCTCCAAGGGAACAATCTTTCCCCATATAACCAATATCAGAAAGATAAGTGAACAGATAGCCTGGGTAACAGCAAATCAGATAGCACAAGAACAACAGTCTCCTGAATACAGCATCATGGACATTCGATCCAGGATGTGGAAACCCCGCTATCATCCCATTGTCAAAAATACACGGTGACCCCCCCCCTAAAAAAGAAAGAGATGCACCTCACCCATTTTTTTTTATTGCTTTTCTCTAGAGGTCAATGACCTGCCCCACACCACCCGGGATATATTTATGAGGATATAATTTTTCTATTTTTTCTGTGTACCGTGTACAATGACAGGGACACACATAGGTTAATGTTTCTAAAAGTGAGAAAGTATCAAAGCCATGAAAACCACCCACCAATCCTACGATATCACCCTGTTTTCCCGCGGCATGCAAAATATTTTTTACACCCGGGTGTGAACAACCAACAAGAACACACCAACCCTTCTCACCCCTAAGAACAAGTGACTGCTCATCCATCACCCCCTCAAGTCTTCCCGTTGTCCATATCTTTTCTGTTAGGGACAAAGGTTCTTCTGCGGAATGTAGATGCAACGTAGGATAGGGACACTCAGTGGTCAACTCAAAAAGATCAACATGGTGAACATGTCTTGCCATTGCCTCTAATCCCCCTTTATGATCCCCATGCTCATGAGAAATCACAATAATGTCAACATCCCCAGGATCGATTGCAAGCCTCTCCATATTGTGAAGCAAAATGGCGCCCTGTGCACCGGTGTCAAACAAAACCGTATCCTGGGTGGTTTCCAGTAAACATGCAAATCCCCAATCCGGTTTTAGATCCCTATTGGGTCTATACACCGTATTATCATAGACAATGGTAAGCCTCATTTTATCACCAATTAACAAGTATGTACATAAATGTATCTATTCCAAAACACACAAAATAATAGCTCCACATACACGCTTATGATACAGTATAGTTGGTGTGTAGACAGTATCCCCACCAAAAAAAAAAACACCGGGGGTGATACAGAGAGGGATTGTTTTTTTAAACACTTGGTCTATTGCCCTTGTGTGATATACCATGATACAATATGAAGATAAAAAAAATATGAGCAGAGAAACATTGGATCTTGATCGGGCCCGACAGTCACTCATAGAGGAATTGGAAGCAATCAATTGGTATCAGGAACGAATTGATGCCACAAAGGATAGATCACTCAAGGATATTTTGGTGCATAATCGGGATGAGGAAAAAGAACATGCGGCAATGCTGATTGAATGGATACGACGACAGGATTCCGAGTTTCATCATGAACTGGAGACCTATCTTTTCAAGAAAAAAGATATAACCAAGCTTGAAGAATAATAACATATCTGGCAAATCGCAGGAAAAAATATTTAGTGTCATAGCTGGGCAAAAAAAAATATCGTTATCTGTGCCTGTTTTTTACCGGCTGAAGACAATAAAAAAAAAACAGGTACCTAGAGATTAATTTAGAATGGTTGGGGATAAAATAAAAGGATGCGAGGGGCCGGATTTGGACATGTTTTTGCCAGTAAAAAACTGTAGGTTAACAGAAGTGAAAGAAAAAAGAAAAGGAAAGAGAAAAAAGAGGGAAAAAGAGGGGGGTGTTGAGAAAATTATCCTAAAAACAACAGAATTTGTCTTAGTATAGGTAATATGCG
>Ga0209121_10003599_pt1 | contig 14913 bp, 11 predicted proteins | sample Cruoilmetagenom3_FD_187292 | JGI IMG/M metagenome (GOLD analysis project Ga0209121, IMG submission 187292) | Oil polluted marine microbial communities from Coal Oil Point, Santa Barbara, California, USA - Sample 3 (SPAdes) (version 2) | ecosystem: Environmental > Aquatic > Marine > Oil seeps ...
CAGCACCATCACCTCCATCACCACCATATGCCTTTCCCCGATTGTCAAATGAGATTAATCCTTCACCACCATCTCCAGATTTAATTTTAAGCTTTTTCTGATCGATTAACATAGGATATTCTAACATATTAACCTATTTTTGACTTTAAATATCTGAAGTGATACTCTGAATATACATAAGCTAATGACGGTAAGATATGAGTAATGGGAGGGTAATTATCAAATTTGGAGGAGAGTCAGGACAAGGTATAAATACATTAGGAAAGATACTAAGTAAATCAGTAAAAGAAAGTGGTTTCTTCAATTTTGCATACAGAGAATACCCATCCTTGATACGAGGTGGGGTTGCATCATATCAAATTGATATTGCAAAAGAAGAAATAGGTTCATCCTCCAGATACTGTGATATTTTACTAATCCTACATAAAGTCGCTGTACATGAATACTTACCATCTGTATCACAAAATGGAATAGTGATACATGATAAAGATGAATTAATTCTTACACAAGAAGAGAAAGAATATATTACAAAGAACAATATAACACTCGTATCTCTAGATACAATTAAAATGGCATTAGAAGTTAAAGGTATAGAGATAATGGCAAACATGGTTCTACTCGGTTTCATTTGGAAATTACTTAATCTTGATACCAAACCTTTAGAAGAAATTGTGAGAAAGACATTTGAGTACAAGGATGTAGATATGGAAGCTGAGATAAGATGTATCATGGCAGGATATAACTCTAAACAGATTAAGGAAGAAATAGTAAAACCCCTTACATTTAAACCTCAGAAACAATGGAAGGATTCTCTTAGTATAACAGGGAATGAGGCAATAGCTCTTGGTGCAATATCCGCAGGTTGTAGAGCTTTCTACGCATACCCCATGACTCCTGCAACTTCAATACTCAAATTTCTAGGGGATACATACAAAGAAACAGGAATACTCGTTAAGCAGGCTGAAAATGAGATAACTGCTGCACAATTAGTAATGGGGAGTATGAATATAGGAACTAGAGCAATGACAGCAACCTCAGGTGGAGGTTTTGACCTAATGGCTGAAACAGTATCATGTGCAGGGATATCAGAAACCCCAATGGTAATTGTAATGGCTCAAAGAACCGGAGCAGGTACTGGAGTTCCTACATGGACAGGAGCAGGAGATATATCACTTGCAGTACATGGTGGACATGGAGAGTTTAGCCGTTGCGTCATATCCATAAGTAATCCTCAAGATGCATATATTTTAATCCAAAAGGCTTTTAATATTTCCGAGATATATCAAATGCCTGTAATACTTCTAACTGAAAAACAAATTGCAGAATCAATATTTAATACTAAAAATTTACCAAAGGCCATTAAGATCGAAAGAGGAATTAGTAAAGGTAAGAATAGATATGAAATAACAGATAACGGGATATCACCAAGATGGATACCATCAAAAGACAATCCAACATATCTACAAAATAGTGATGAGCACAAACCATCTGGAGAAAGTACAGAGAACTCTAAAGAGATAATCGAGATGTCTGATAAACGTTTAAGAAAGTTAGAAACTTTAAAACAGGAACTACCAGAACCAGAATACTTTGGGAGTAAGAATCCTGATACCGTATTTATTGGATATGGAAGTGTTGGAAATACCATCAGAGATATATTAAAAGAGAACCCTAATATTGGATATCTACATTATCAATATATCTACCCTCTCAAATATGAAAAGATAATTGAAATACATGAAGAGGGTGCTAGGGTAGTACTTATCGAAAACAATCAGACTGGGGAATTCGGAAAACTAATTAAACAAGAATGTGGATTTGAAATAAGTGAAAAGATACTTAAATACGATGGAAGACCACTCTTTGTAGAAGATATTTTAGATTTTCTTAATAATTAATATGGCAATACCAATTTCACAATATAATACAGATGTAAAAAATAGTTGGTGTATGGGTTGTGGTAACTATGCAATTCATATAGCAATGAAGAAAGCTTTAAGTGAATTAGATATAGTTCCCAACCAGACATTTATATCCTTTGATATAGGTTGTAATGGAAATGGAGCAGATAAAATCAAAGTTAATGCATTTAAAGGATTACATGGAAGATCCATTCCATTAGCGATAGGTTCCCATTTAGCCAATAGAAGGATGACTGTAATAGCAACCATTGGAGATGGAGGATGTCTACATGAGGGACTAAACCATTTAATACATGCCATTAGAAGTAATTACGATATTACAATTCTAATTCATAATAATCAAAACTTTGCGTTAACAACTGGACAAGCAACTGCTACTACAAAAGAAGGTAAAAGGATGTATGCTCTTCCAGACGGAAGACCTGAAAGAGAAATCAATATTGGTGAATTGGTATTAGGATCTAAACCAAGCTTTTTTGCAAGAGGATACTCTGGAGATCCATTACAACTTACCGAAATAATAAAGGAAGGTATAAAGCACAAAGGATGTAGTGTAATAGAGATATTGCAAGTATGTACAACATATAATAAAGAATCGACACCACAATGGTTTACTGAGAGAATAGAAAAATTAGAAAGTCCAGCACTAGATCTAAATAACGCCAGAGATGCCGTTTCTATGGATGAAAAAATTAAAACAGGTATAATATACAAAAATGATTCAATACCAACATTCTACGACAGGTTACAGAATAGGAAAGATTTAAGTACTGAGTTGGTAGATGAGGTAAAGCAGTATGATATATCTAAACTCCTAAAGAAATTTAAATAATGAATGTAGATATTCTAAATCCCAGCTCCATTGCAATAATTGGTGCATCTACCAATCCAAAAAAGATTTCTACCGTTATACTCCAGAACTTAATTAGTGGAGGATTTAATGGGAAAGTATACCCAGTTAATCCTAAATATGAAGAGGTACTTGGTAGAAAGTCATATCCAGATATTCTTTCTATTAAAGAAGATATTGACCAAGTTTGTATCGTTATACCAGCTCATATAGTTGAAGAGGTAGTGGATCAATGTATAGAGAAGAAAGTTAAGTCAGTAGTCATTATCTCTGCAGGTTTTAAAGAAACAGGGAAGGAGGGGAAAGTTCTCGAAGAAAATATTGCAAAGAAGTTAAAGGAGGCTAATATTAGATTAATTGGTCCTAACTCTTTGGGATATATTAATAATATTGATAACATTAATTTATCTTTCGCAAGAAAGAATACAGGAAAAGGAAATATTGCTTTTATCTCACAATCCGGAGCATTCTGTACTGCAATTTTGGATATGGCATGTGAAGATGATTTCGGATTTTCACATATGGTATCAATCGGTAATAAGGCAGATATTTTTGAGAATGAACTTATTGAACTATTTGATAATGATAGTAATACCAGTGCTATTGCATTATACATAGAAGAATTTTCAGATGGTAAAGAATTTGTAAAACTAGCACAAAAATCTAAAAAGCCTATTATTGTTATTGCACCAGGAAGTTCTGAAAAAGCTAAAGAGGCTATATCATCCCATACTGGGGCCCTTGCTAGCTCATATGATACTATTACTACAGCGATTAGTAAAGCTAATACAATACTCTCAGAGAGTTCTGTAGAGCTTTATGAGCTTATGAAGTTTGTAAGTAGTAATAGAATACCAAAAGGTAAGAAAGTAGCTGTTATAACCAATGCAGGAGGTCCTGGAATAATAGCTACTGATAATATAGAGAAATATGATCTAATCCTATCAGAACTTGGAGAGAAAACTACTAAGAAATTATTCAGTGTACTTCCTGATGCAGCAAGTGTTAAAAACCCCATTGATCTTCTTGGTGATGCCTTAGCAGACAGGTATGATCAAGCAATATCTTTCTGTGAGAACGATAATGAGGTAGATAGTATCTTAGTTATCCTAACTCCTCAATTAATTACAGATATTGTGGGTACAGCAGAGAAGATTGTTAAGATAAAAAACAAGACATCTAAACCAATCTTTGTATGTTTTTTGGGTAACCACGATATTAAGAATGGTGTTGATCTACTTAAAGAGTACAATGTGTATACTTCAAACAATATAGAGGCTACTATCAAAATAATTGGGAAGTTAGTTAAATATAATGAAAATACTATTAAAAGTGATATTGTCGAGGTTAAAGATATTAAAACATCCTCAAAGTATATTAGAGATGTAAAAGATTGTTTAACTTCTGAGATGGTGATACTACCAGATGATATTACAGAAAATATTCTGAAAGAACACGATATTCCAATTCCACAACAAATTATAACTCCACACATTGAAAATGCTATAGAGTTTTCAGTTAATAGATTCCCAGTAGTTATTAAAGCTACTTCAAAAGATTTAGCACATAAAACTGATTTTAAAGCTGTATATCTTGATATTAGAACAATCTCAGAGTTTGAAACTAAGTTCTATGAATTAAGAGAGTCAATCTCTAAAGTTACAGGTATTACCTCTCCAGATATATTGGTACAAGAAATGATTGTAGGTAATGCAGAGGTCTTTATTGGTGCTAATAGAGAAGGGGATAGTCAGATATATGAAGATGAAGGCAAGGGTTTTGGTCATTTAATAGCTATTGGTCAGGGTGGTATATATACAGAAATTCATAAAGATATTAAACATATATTAATTCCAACCAGTAGAGAGGATATGTTACAAGCTCTAGATAATACAAAACTCTCTATAGTTATTAATGGTTTTAGAGGAAAACCTAAACTTGCAAAAGAGAAACTCTTAGATATGTTAGAAAATATACAAAGGATGTTAATATCATATCCACAAATTATTACTATGGATATTAATCCTGTAATGCTCACAGAAGATAAGGTGGTAGCTGTAGATGTTAAGTTATATATCAAAGATTAAGTAATTTTTTACTTTCTTCAATATCATTCCAATCATACTCTGTATTTCCGAAACAAAGTGACATTTCATGTCCTTTTCCAGTTACAACTACTAGGTCACCATCTTTTGCCAACTCAAAAGCTTTAAATATAGCATCCCTTCTAACCATTATATTCTTTGTATCATCATCAAATCGAATTAATAATCCTTCTTTATTACTACCATCTCTCCATCCCTTCTCTATTTCATCATTAATATCTTTTAAACTTTCAGTTCTAGGATCTTCTGCTGTTAATATTGTAATATCTGCTAACTCATTGGAGAACTTACCCATAGGATAACGTTTTGAAGTATCTCTAAGGCCAGCACAACCAAAAACATGTATTATTCTTCCCTTAGTTAACTTTCTTACACTTTTTAATACCTCATATACTGCATTGGGAGTATGTGCAAAATCAACAAACACTTTAAATGGAATATCTTGTAGTAGTTCCATTCTACCCTTAACTGTTTTAAAATCACTTATACCATTAACAATATCTTCTAAATCCAAATCTTCACCCACACAAACACCACAAGCAGCTAAAAAATTACTTACATTGTATATACCAAAGATTGGAATACTTACATTAAATTTTTCTTTACCAAGAAGTAATTTAAACTGTAAACCATTTGAATCCCTTACATCTTTAGCAAATATATTTGCATCTTTATTCTTTAAACTATACTTCATATCTCGACCAATGGAGATATTACTTAGGTAATCATATGATTCATCATCCATATTTAAGACAATTGTTGTATCTGGTTTACTATGCTCTTCAATTAGTAAACCCTTAGCATGGAGGTAGTTCTCCCATGTTTTGTGGTAATCCAGATGTTCTTTTGTGACATTGGTATATGCGATAGTATTAAATTTAAGACCAGCAATCCTTCCTTGTTCTAATCCATGAGAGGTGGTTTCTAATATCAGATGTGTACACTCCTTATTCAATGCTTTAGATATTAATTTATGTAACTCTTGTGAAGTAGGGGTTGTTGTATGAAAACCTGTATCAATTTCCTCATCACCAATCAGAGCAGACACTGTACTAATTAGTGCAGGTTTAAAACCATTCTTTTTAAGAATATGATAGATCATAGTACAAGTCGTAGTTTTACCATCAGTACCTGTAACCCCAATTAATCTCATATTTTTAAGATCAAGAGAGTAGAGTGGAGCGATATTTGATTTAAGGAAAGCTTCTATTTGAGTAACAGAAAGAAGATCGTCCTGAAAATCATCTACAATATTTTTGTACATTTCCCCAACTTCATAACCATCAAGAATAGGGTTTATCTTTTCTATTTCTTGTTTAATCTTTTTTGATAAATTATGAGTATATATATAGTAGGAAGATTTAAAAGCTTTAGTAGGATTACTGTAAGTAATCTCAGCACCCATATCTTCTAATTCTTCTGTTCGTTTGTTTGGGCTAATATCAAAACCATTTACATTCACCCCACAGAGAAGTAAAAATTTTGCAATATAGTAAGCCCCAGTACCACCTATACCAATAATTGAAACAGCTTCAACCTCATATCTGTTCATTTTTAATCTTCATCAATTTAAAAATTTGCTTAAGATCTCCTGCACTAGCAAAGATAATTACAAAATCATCATTAAACTCTTTCAATACCTTAACTGTATTCTCAAAACTCTCTGTATATCTAATATCCTTTTTAGGATTCTCACTCTTAAGATACTCTACAAACTCTTTATCTGTCATCTTCTCTCTATACTCTTCTGCCTCTCTTACAGGGATATAAATATTTGGAATTAGGGTAACATCTGCACCATCTAAACTCTTAGCAAAATCTTTCTTAAAAGTAATACTTCTTTCTACACTATGTGGTTGCCATACAAATACAATCTTTTTATCTGGATACATTTCTTTTGCTTCTTGTAAACAAGCTCTTACTTTTTTAGGATTATGAGCATAGTCTAGATATATATCGTTACCATTATTATTCTTCCCTATATATTCAAACCTTGAAGCTACTCCTGGGAAATCTTCAATATCCGGGAATATTCCTAAAGAATATGCCACACCAGAAGTTCTAAGTATATTCTCACGATTATGCTTACCATGTAATCCTGCAGTAACTTCTTCATACATTCCTTCTATATCTTTACAATCAATAATCTTTATATTCAGATCCTTTACAATATCATTAATATTTGGATCTCTACTATCAATTACAATACTATTTTGAGTATTGGAAACAAACTCCTTAAATGCATTATTGTAATCCTCTTGATTTTTAAAGTAATCTGTATGATCTAACTCTATATTTGTGATAACAGTGATGTATGGAGTAGGTGCTCTATCTAAAAACTGTCTTTTATACTCGCAAGCCTCTAGTACTAAATACTCAGTATGAGGATTGTAATTAAATGACTTTTTTATACCCAATATCTCATCACCAATTACAAAATTAGGTAATTCTCCATACTCTTTGTACAACAACCAAGTAATTAATGCAGAGGTTGTAGTTTTACCATGAGTACCAGCCACTGCAATTGTTTTAAAGTTTTTTGTAATTAAACCTAGTATTTCTGGAAGTTTTATAGCGGAAATACCAAGTTTTTCTGTCTTAATACATTCTGGATTATCAGGCATTGGAGCATTAGGGAAAACAACCAGATTTAAATCCTTTGTAATATATTTAGAATTATGTCCTCCTTCATACAAAACTCCTCTTTCAATCCATTCTTTAGCAACATGATTATCCTGATTTAATTCAGAAGCAGTAACCTCTATTCCTAAATTTATCAAATGAGTAGCTACAAAACTACTAATACCAGAAGTAATTCCAATCATATGTACTTTCTGTAAATCATCAAGTTTTAGATTCTTTACATCTTCCTTTCTAAGCATGTTCCCTTACAATGAATTTACATACTTAACAAACTGATCTCCTCTATCGAACTCGTTTATAAACATATTAAAACTACTACCACCTGGACAGAGAATTATCATATCTCCTTCATTTGCTAATTCTTCAGCTTTGTCTACAGCGGTTTGCATACTATTAAAATATTTATAAACAGGAATACTCTTACCAATATATTTATATATTTTCTCAGAAGCAGTACCTTCAAACAAGACTAATGATTTAAGATATTTTTTCATATATTTTACAATCTTACTGTAATCCATTCCCTTATCAACTCCTCCAGCAATCATTATGATTTTACCGATATTTTTCTCTCCAAATCTCTGGAACATAGCAATTACTGATTCAACAGCAGTAGCACATGTATCATTGTAATATTTAACACCCTTAAACTCTCTTACAAACTCTTGCCTATGTGTAATTCCAATAAAGTTTTCAACTATATTCTTAATGTTCTCAACAGATATTTCATATATTCTAACAGTAGTAATGGCACTCAAGATATTGTATAGATTATGCTTTCCACCAAGTAGTAAATTCTCAAGATGAAGTAACTGTTTACCATTCTCAAATACATTTTGATTCTCATCTATATAGTAGTTAGCACTTGGATCTCTTAGACTAAAAGTAAGAACATGACCATTAGCTTCCTTTCTAAATTTCTTAGTAATATCATTATCAATATTAACAACAAGGTAGTCATCCTTTGTTTGATTACAGAAAATGTTCTTTTTAGCCCTAATATATTCTTCCATACCACTATGCCAATCCATATGGTCGGTATAGATATTGGTAACTACGGCAATATGAGGAGACACCTTAGATTCTCCCATACCATCTAATTGAAAACTTGAAAGTTCTAAAACAGAAATATGGTTTTTAGTTAAACTAGAGAGTTTTCTAATTGCACTTTTACCAATATTACCACCTATTAATATTTTTTCATTGTATTCACTCTTGAGTAGTTCATATATTAAAGAGGTAGTAGTTGATTTACCCTTAGTTCCAGTAATACCGATAATAGGGGAAGGTGATAGTTTATGAAAAAAAGACATTTCCATCACTATCTCTTTTCCTGCATCTCTAGCAATTTTTAAATATTTATTACTTGGTTTAATTGCAGGGTTCCTTACAATGATATCATTGTCTGTAAAATCACTCTCAATATGACCACCTAAATGATATGTAATATCTTTGTATTTTTTTAACTTCTCTAATGTTGGTTTTAATTCCTTCTCTGTTAAACTATCAGTGATAGTGATCTTAGAACCTTGTTTTAAAAAGAACTCGGTCATACCTAGGCCACCATCATTTAGGCCCAAACCAAATATTAATACTTTCGAATCTTTAAACATATTGATATATCATATACTGAAATATATTAAATTTGAAGTATAGATATATAGTTATTATGAATTAATACTACATGCCTTTACAAAACCCATGAATAACGGATGGGGTGCTAAAAACCTACTCTTAAGTTCTGGATGATACTGTGTACCTACAAAGAAAGGATGAATCTTTTTAGGAAGCTCAATGGCCTCAATTAACTTTCCGTCTGGACTCTGACCACTAAGCATTAGGCCTGTCTTTTTAAACTCCTCTCTATACTTATTATTAAACTCATATCTATGCCTATGTCTCTCTTGTACTACTGGTAAAGTATCAAACAATTTATTCTTGTACTTTAAATACAATTCTTCAAGTACAGACCCCTTAGAAACAGTACATGGCCATGCACCAAGACGTATAGTACCACCATATTTCTTTTTCTTAATATTTTTCTTCTGTCCTTTCATCAGATGAATTACAGGATACTTAGTATTAGGATCAACCTCTTGAGAGTTTGCATTCCCAAAATCAAGAATATTCCTTGCAAATTCCACAACAGCCATCTGCATACCGTAACAAAGACCTAGAAATGGGATCTTCTCTTCTCTTAGTATTTTAATACATTTAATTTTCCCTTCAGCCCCTCTAAATCCCCATCCTTGGGGAATGATGACACCATCCATTTTTAATAATTTCTTTTTTAAACTCTTCTCATCTAAATCATCTGCAACAAACCACTTAATTTTTACTTCAAAACCCTGTTCCCAACAGGCATGATTGATAGCCTCAAGCACAGATACATATGAATCTTTTAAATCAAACTCACCATTTTTAAAGTATTTACCAACAATTCCAATATTTAATTTCTTTTTTATACCATGAATCTTTTGAATCTTTTCAGTCCATTTTTCGAGCATATCAGTCTTCTTTGATGACAAGCTTAATTTCTTAATAATTTTTTCAGCAAGTTCATACTTACTGTAATTAACAGGTACTTCATATATATTTTTAACATCTGGGGCAGGTATGATGTTTTCTTCTGGTACAAAACAATACTTACTAAGCTTCTTTATTCTTATATCATCAACAGATACTTCTGACCGTGCAATTAGAAAATCAGGTAGTATCCCATGAGAGTTAAGAATTTGAGTAGATATCTGTACTGGTTTACTTTTCATTTCTCCTAAAGTAGGAGGAAGCGGTAGATATGAAAGATGAATATGAATTACATCAGCAGGAGATCTAGCTTTTATAAACTTGTTAGCATCAAGAAATAATCCATTACCAACCTCTCCAACTGTACCACCTATCTCTATAATAGTAACATCAGCATTTGCTTTCTTAGCAACATTCTCAATCCAGTTAACAATCTCTTCTGGAACATGGTAGTCTAAACTTACCCATTTTCCATCGTAAGATAAGGACCTTTCATCTTTAATTACTTTCTCAAGTACTGCACCACATGTCATTGAATTAGGACGAGAGAATGTTTCATTAACAAACCTTTCGTATGTACCAATATCCATATCAGTTTCAAAACCATCTTCAAGTACAAAGGTCTCTCCATGTTCTAATGGATTCATTGTACCAGCATCTACGTTAAGATATGGATCAGCTTTAATCATCGTAACCTTTAATCCTTGAGATTTGAGTAGAAAAGCGATAGAAGCTGAGGTAATCCCTTTTCCAATACCAGAAATTACACCTCCAGACACAAATATATATTTAGACATACGGAATACTTACTGAGGTTATTCAATACTTTACACCTCATTTCTCAACATTACAATATTTATTCAAACTTCCTCTTAAAATCTATACCCTTAACATGCACCTTATTCCCACTCCTTCCTAAATCCTTCTCATACCTCCTAGCGAACTCTCTGTATTTAAATATTCTCTTTCGTCTTTCTTTTACCTTAAAATGTCTAGCCATACCTAACCCACCAAGACAGCCACCATCACATGTAAGCAAATCTAAAAACTTGTAGTGTTTGTACCAACCATCTTTAAAACCATCTAATATCTTTGTAATATTTTTTAAGCCTTCACCCACCAGAATATCCTTCTTCTTCAAAATATGTTTGTGATGTAAAGTAGCTGACAATCCCCCGGATACTGGATATATTTTAGTGTAATCATTGTAAAATTTATTAAAAGTCTCCATATATTTCCTTTGAGTAACTTGTTCAGGGATGTTGTAATCAGTGAGTAGTTGATCTAATTCCTTAAAGGTGATTGCACTATCAATCCCACCCAATTCTTGGGCTTCTATCTTTTTAGTTAAACAAGGACCAACAAAAACCTGTTTGTACTTTGGATATATCTTTTTACATATCAATGACATACAACCCATTGGAGAATGGGCTGGCATTAAATTTCTAACTAGGTGAGGATATTTGTTTCTAACAAGATTTACAAGAGTAGGACAGGGAGAAGCTATCCATGTACGATCAATCCCATTTTTTAGAATGGAGTAGTAGGTTAGGTTAGTCATCTTAGCACCAAAAGTCAATTCTACAACCTTTTGAAAACCTAAAGCTCTAAGTCTGTATATTACATCTGGATATTCGTAGTCTGCTACAAAGGATGGGGCTAACATACATACAACATTCTCTTTACTATCTAATATCTTCTTACAAGCTGACAGGTGATTCATATGTAAATATATCATTAAATAAATACACATGACTAGGTCTACCCATTTATGATACACTTAATTATGTTAAAAGAAGTGGAGATAAAAAGGAGTAAGGTAGTAAATATATTCAAAAAAGAATGGTTCCAAATTACACTCTTAACACTCCTTTCCATATCAGCTCCATTAATTATTAAATCTCCTCAGATCTTAGTAGGTAGTATTGTTAACTTTGTTCTGTTTTATTCTGCTAAGAAATTCAGTTTTAAGAAAACATTACCCTCTATATTTCTTCCTTCTTTAATTGCATATTCTTCAAATATTCTTTTTAAGGGAGCTACACCTTTCTTACTTTACTTTATACCTATAATCTTTGTAGGTAATGGTATTTATGTACTACTTAGTAGGTATGTTAAGAGGGGGATATTGTCGGTACTCTTAGCTTCTATTTGTAAGGCTTTATTGTTGTATATTTTTGCTTTTGTATTAGTTAAGGAGACAAGGTTACCTGAGATATTTTTAAGCAGTATGGGTGTTATGCAATTGATTACTGGTTTGATTGGGGGAGTACTTGGAACCGTGTTGACATTAGAAAAATAGAATTGTAGTATATGTTATAAGATATTTTTAGATTAAGGAGATATTCTAAATGAAAGTTATACAACTTCTCATTGTATTTCTAAGATATGTTCCATATACCTTGCTACTCCCAATACTTATTACGAATTTGCTTTTTCCTGCTTTTTATAAAGCAGATGATTTTTCATATATACCTAAAGATTACTCTCAAGATATTATTGAGGGTGGTGGTGTTAGTATTAGTATATATGAGTTTAATAATATTTAATTTGTTTATTTAATTTTTTAATACTTAAAGTTAATGAAAAGAATATTTAAATTACTTTTAGGGTTATCATTACTGTTTGTTATAGGTTTAGGTAGTAAGGTTTATGCTGAGGAAAATCTCTCAGTAGATGTTACATCTGTTGAAATATCAAAATATTACTACAAAATGGGTAATATCTTATCCATTGAAGTTGATGTCTATAATGATGGTAATGTTGCATTTGATCTAACAAAAGAAAGACTTGTATTAAATATAAAAAATCCTCTAGGATCATATATTAGCGGAAGTTTTAGAGAAGTTTTTCCTTTAATCCTAAATCCTGGAGAGACCGAGACCTTTACATTCTATACATCACCTCAGACTATTCCATCGCTGTGGTTAGAAGGTACTTATAGAATTCACACATCTGTATATAGTACTAGAGATCCCCTAGGTTATTTAATAGGAGGTCAAACATCAGACACCACTTTTGTTGTAGATAACACAGCTCCATTAATAACATGGGAGAAACCAATAGATGGTAATAAATATGACGGAGCAATAGATCTTAAAGTCCTTTGTAATGAAGAGTGTGATTATATTAACTTTTGGTGGAGAGCTGAAAGTCAAGCATTCGATTCTAGCTCTTTAAGGTACCACTATGTAAGAGATAACGGTACAGAGTTTGAGTGGACTTTAGATACCTTAAATGCTCAACTCTGGAATGATGGAACATATGTAATGGAAGATGGTACATACTATCTATATGCCGCAGGTAAAGATTTAGCTGGTAATTGGGCTAGAACTAAAGAAATAATAATAATTGTGGAGAATAGAAAAGCAGAGATAGTAAAACCAGAAGAAGATGAAATTGTTTTCAAAAATTTATCTTTAGAAGCATATCTCTATGACAATGATGAGGATTATATACAATGGGCTGTCAGACAGGGGACCTGTAAACAAGGTACTAATACCGTTTTAGGTAATGTTGATGGACATAATGATCAACTCACTTCTGATTATATGGAATTGCCAGGAAACGACAAATACACCTATACCTTCTCTTATGATGTAAGTGACTTTGAAGGTGGAATGTACTGTTTTATATTTAACCCAAGTGAAGATCCTGGAGAAACCGGTATTCGTTTGATAAGACAATTTTATATTGCAGAAGATGTAATACGTGGAGGAGGTCAAATTATCGAAGAATTTGATGATAAAAAACCAAAAGATTATTATAAGATTAGTTTTGGTGGACAGATATGGGATCTTGGTAATGGGGATTTCGAAGGTGATTGGGAAATTAATTTTCACAATGTTGGAGATACCGAGCTCAATAAAACTAAATTTCATGGGAATGAAATAACTAAGTTGAATTATTTCAACCCATATGGATCAAATCCTCTTACTTGTACTGCAGCTCTTAATTTCACAATGGAAGGCAGGCTAGGTCAAGAAGATGGTTACACTTTGATCTTCAGAGCAGGAGATTATGACTCTCCAGGTCAATTTGATTTCGAAAAATATGCTTTTGATACAGTACGAATTACTCTAACTGGTCCTGATGGTTTTGTATACGATACTACAGAGACTTTAGGCGGATTCACTAATGAAAGTACATGTGTAGGTACTGCTCGTACAGGTCTTGATAACGGGAATATAACTATTAGTTATTAATCTCTTATCAAATCTAAATAAAAAAAGAGGAGCTCATCACTCCCCTTTTTCTTTTTTAAATTTAATTATCTTGTAATTTAAGATATTTAACTTTATAATCTTATAGTAATACTAATTAAAATATTTAAATATATTTTTAATGAATAAATATAAATTCCCCAAGATTCTTATTGCCCTATTAATTTCCTTTTCCATATTTCTGTTCTTAGGAACAAACAAAGTATTAGCTGCTGATAATACAGTAGTAAGTGATACAAGTACGCAGTATGAAGAAGGTGGAGAATGGTATGACGCAGTTGAAGCATGGGTACATCCTAGTTGGCCAAGCATAGATGGTGCAACATGGATATGGAAAACAAATCCAACTGAAAGCTATATAGAAGGTGAAACAGTAGTATTCAAAAGAGAATTTGAAATATCAGGAGATCCATTAATTGGAGAATTACATATTACAGCAGATAATATATTTAATGTTAGTCTAAATGGAGTATCTATTGGTACTGGTTCATACTGGGGAACAGTATACCACTTTACTTCAGATGTTACAGATAATCTAGTAAAAGGTAGTAATACATTAACTATTACAGTAACTAACTATGGTGGTGGTTCATCTGCAGAAAGTAATCCAGCTGGATTAATATTCAAACTGTCCTATCACGACA
>Ga0209121_10003600_pt1 | contig 14910 bp, 12 predicted proteins | sample Cruoilmetagenom3_FD_187292 | JGI IMG/M metagenome (GOLD analysis project Ga0209121, IMG submission 187292) | Oil polluted marine microbial communities from Coal Oil Point, Santa Barbara, California, USA - Sample 3 (SPAdes) (version 2) | ecosystem: Environmental > Aquatic > Marine > Oil seeps ...
AGATTCTCTTACTAAAGGCATCCAAACATCAATCATTACTAAAACTTGATTAGGTTCTGTTTTTATATCTTGAATTGGTGTAGGTTCAGGGATTTCCTCATTGTCTTCTTCTATACTGTACATGGTAAGCTCCAGTGCTTCTTTTGCATTTGATAAAGCTTCTTCAGTAGTATCAGCACAAGTAAGACAACCATGCAAGTCTGGAAATTCTACAGAAATCCCATCATCCGAATAATCAAAAATTGCGAGGTATATATACCTGTCTTTTTTGTTGGTCATTTAAAATAATTCTCCTTTTGTGGATTAATTTTTGCTTGTTTTAGAACATTTTTTATTAATTTTATTTTTAAACTCTTCTTTGGATGTGGGATAGTAATCTTAACTTTATTATTATCATGTTTGAATTGATAGTGACTCCCATGTATTTCATATAAATACCAACCATTTTTTCTGAGTACTTTAATTAATTCTCTTGATGAGTAAGATTTCAACAATTATCCAACTTAGCTATTATAATAATATTTGTTATTACATGTGTCAATATAAAGAATTTACTGTAATATTAAATTAGTAAAGATTGCATAGTATTAATAGTTATTATGTAGTTACACATATTCATAATAGCATATATATGTAAAACAGAGAATAGTTTTTTGAGGATATTTGTTTTTAAAAATAATTATGGTAGAATTATTTTTATATTGCGCAAGCGCTTTTATGATATTAAAAAGCTAAAGGAGTATAAGTCAGTAATGGTAAATTATAATGACATAGCAAAAATAGCAAAAGTATCACCAACAACTGTATCTCATGTTATAAATAAAACCAGGTTTGTTTCAGATGAAACAAAAAAAAGAGTTTTAGATGTCATGAAAAAGCTTAAATACCAGCCTAATCTACTGGCGAGGGGGCTGGCTACAGGAAAAACACATACAATTGGGCTTGTTATTTCAGATATTAAAAATCCATTTTATCCTGAGCTTGTTCAGGGTGTTGAGGAACTGGCTATAAAAAATGATTATAATGTTTTTCTGTGCAATACTGATTATGATATCGAAAAGGGATTAAAATCTACAGGAGCTTTGATAAGAAAAAAGATAGATGGGATAATAGTTGCTTCCAGTCAGGCAGATAGTTCTTTAATAAGGGAACTTGTGGAATCAGAAATACCTTTTGTACTGGTAGATTGGGGTAAAAGAAATGTAAATATAGACAGCCTGTATTTTGATTATAGGGTTGGTATAGCAGAAGCTATTTTGTATCTGGTTTCTCTCGGACATAGAAAAATTTATTTTATCAGTGGTCCAAAAACACTAAAAACAGCAAAAATAAGGATAAGAAATTTTATAGATGTAGTAGAGAAGTGCAAAGATGATAATTTAAGTTATAAGATTTTGGAAGGAGACCACAAGATAGAAGGTGGAATTAAAGTTGCTAAAAAAATATTAAAAGAAAATGATCTTCCTACTGCAGTAGTTTGCTCAAATGACCTTACAGCTATTGGGGTAATGAAAGCTTTTAAAGCTGGCAGCATAAAAGTTCCTGATGATATATCAATTATTGGCTTAGACAATATAGTGCTAACTGAAATAGTTTCCCCGGCACTCACTACTATGGAGTTAGAAAGATACAAAATAGGCAGTACTGCAATGGAACTGCTGTTAAATAGAATTAAAGAGAAAAACTTGCCTAAACAGACAAGAATTTTTAAGACAAAACTTATTGTAAGAGAGAGCACATCAAAAAGTAGAGAAAATAATGGATAGAATTATGTAGAATTACGATAGATTTTATATTTTATTGTAGATAAATTTCTAATTTTAAGTTCTTAAAAATGTAAATCACGCAAAATTAAAATAAATTGTGGAAAAAATTTGACTTATAAAGAAGTTTTTTATAATATATAGTAAGCACTTGCGCAAGCACTTACTAACATGCATGAAATGTATGGTTTAAAATATGTATTATATAAGTTTTGTTAATAGAACTATTTAGTTAGTAGTAAATATAGTTATGTAAAAGATAAATTTTTGCTGTGATAATGTTACTATAAATTTTTAAAGGTATAAAAAAATTTGAATCAATTACCAAGCTATATAAATAAAGTTTATATGAACTCAAGACAAAGAATTAAATTAGCTTTAGATTATGAGGAAACAGACAAGATCCCTATTGATTTTGGGTCAACACCAGTAACAGGGATATCAGTAAGTATTGTATCAAAGTTAAGAGAATATTATGGACTGGATAATGATCTTCCAGTAAAAGTAATAGAGCCATACCAGATGCTTGGTGAGGTAGCTGATGACCTAAAAGAGGTGATGGGTATAGATTGTATAGAACTATCAGGAAAAAGTAATATGTTTGGATTTGAAAATACTGGTTGGAAAGAGTGGAAACTATTTGATGGAACACCTGTTTTAGTACCAGAGCTATTTAATACAAAAGTAGAATCTGATGGAAGCATACTTCAGTATCCAGAAGGTGATACATCTGTTCCACCAAGTGCACGCATGCCAAAGGGCGGGTATTATTTTGATGCAATAATTCGTCAACCTCCGATTGATGATGAAAACTTAAATGTAGAAGATAACTTAGAGGAATTTAATCTTATTAGTGACGATGAATTAAAATACTTTGAAAAGGAAGCAGATTATTTATATAAAAATACAAACTTTGCTATTGTTATGAATGTTGGAGGCATTAGTTTTGGTGACATTGCACTGGTACCTGCACCATTTCTTAAAAACCCAAAAGGAATAAGAGATATACGGGAATGGTATATCTCTACAGCCACAAGAAAAGATTATATATATGAAATATTTAGTAAGCAATGTGATATCGCTATTGAGAATCTAAAGAGAATTTATCGGGTAGTATTAGATAAAGTGAGTATTGTAATTATTAATACTACTGATTTTGGTACTCAAAGAGGACCATTTATTTCTAATGACTCTTATAGGGAATTATATAAGCCGTTTCACAGGAAAGTAAACAGTTGGATACATAGAAATACTAAATGGAAAACATTTATTCATACCTGTGGTGGTGTTGAGCCTTTAATTTCTGAATTTATTGATGCAGGCTTTGATATTCTAAATCCAGTACAATGCTCAGCAGAAGGTATGAATTCTGCTTATCTTAAAGAAACGTATGGAAAAGATATTGTTTTTTGGGGTGGAGGGGTAGATACACAGAAGACACTGCCCTTTGGTACAAGTGGAGAAGTAAAAAGAGAAGTAAAAGAAAGAGTAAAGATATTTGGTAAGGATGGAGGATTTGTGTTTAGCTCTATTCATAATATTCAGGCAAAAACTCCAATTGATAATATTGTTAGTATGATAGAGACTGTTAAAAAATTTGAAGAATAGAAATTTTTGGCTTTATTTTAAAAAAGAAGAATAATTTTAAGGATATATCTCACCAAGAGTTTTTATGTCAGTACTGTTTATAATGTATATTAAAAGGTTAGTATAAAAAGAAAACGTTATGTAAAATGTGATTTTTAAAAAATGTGGAAGATGTTAGGAATATATTAAGAATAAGTAGGGTAACAATAAATACAGGAGACAATCGATATTGATGAATCACAAGGAAAGAGTTATGACAGCGTTGAATCATGTTGAGCCTGATAGGGTTCCCAGGCTATCAAGTTTTACTCCGGAATTTGCAAATAAGTTACGAGAATACTTTGGTATGAAAGATAAGCTTTTTAATCCTCATGGTGGAGTGGAGCATGAACTTGAGATAAAAATTGGCAATGATATTTTACTTACTGCCCAAGGTTTTGCAAACTCATATTACCAAAATCTTAGTGAAAATTACACTGATGAGTGGGGAGTTAGCTGGAAAATTGTTGAGTATAATACAAAGTATGGCACTGGAAAATATACTGAAATATCAGGGCATCCATTAAAAGAAGGTGCATTTATTGATAGCTATATCCCACCAGACCCAAGTGACAGGGAACGTTACGAGCCATCAAAGAAGCTGATAGAAAAGTATGGGGAAAAATATGCAATAATGGGAGTAATTGTATGTACAATATTCGAAACTGCCTGGGCTCTAAGAGGTTTGGATAGACTTATGATAGATTTTATTGCAGATGAGGGGCTTGCAAATAAAATTCTTGATATACCTTTTAATTATCATTTATATGCTGGTAGAAAACTTGCAAACATGGGCGTTGACATTATCTGGACTGGTGATGATATGGGTGGGCAGAACGGAATGCTTATATCTCCAGAATTATGGAGGAAATATTTTAAACCACGTATGGCTAAACTGTATTCTGAACTTAAAGCAATAAAACCTGATTTGAAGATTGCTTATCATTCAGATGGAGTAATTTATCCTATCATAGATGAATTAGTTGAGATTGGTCTTGATATTTTAAATCCAGTTCAACCGAAATGTATGGATCCATATTATTTAAAAAAGCGTTACGGAAAGAATTTAAGTCTTTGGGGATCAATTGATATTCAAGAGACTTTACCTTTTGGCACTCCTAAAGAAGTAGAAAATGAAGTAAAGGACAGAATTAAAAATATGGGTCCTGGTGGAGGATTTATAATCAGTCCCACTCATCATGTACAAATAGATACATCTTTAGAGAATTTTTTTGCTTTCTGGGGTACTGCCGAAAAATATGGAAAATACCCAATTAATATCTGAGTAGATTTTATTAAAATGATTACTGATGTTGCTAATTTTTATTTAAATTAGTTGTGGTAGTGAGAAAGGGAGGTAAAAATTTTTAAAAATTAATGTGATAAAAAACCTTTAGAATACAATTAAAAACTTTAAAAAACTTTATATTGACAAAACGTAATATTTTTTTTATCATTTTAAGTAAGTACTTGCGCAAGCACTTGGAAAATTTATTTTTTTATTTTAAATTGTCGTTTAATTTGTAACGTAAAAATAGAAAAATAAATAAATTGAGTTTTTAGAGACAGTTAGTTTAAAAAAATTTTCTGTAAAACGTCTAAAAAATAACAGTAATGTAGTAGAGATATAATAGGTAAAGAACAATTTAAAGGGAGGTGATGAGTATTGAATAGAAAGAGATTTGTTCAGAGTGACTAATATAATCTTATATTAGAGCTATAATCCAAACAAATCTCAAAAAAAATTTATCAGAAATTGTATAAAAAATAAAGTATAGGAGGTGATTTTATAGAAACAACTATATGTATTTTTTGTAATTGATAGTTTTTAAAAGAAAGGATTTAAAAATGAAAAAATCATTATTATGGGTAATAATTTTAGTAATGAGTGCATTAATGATTGCAGCTTTTTCATTGTATGGCTGTAAAGCAGAGGAAGCAGCAGCTGAAGAAGGAGCTGTAGAGGAAGCTCCAGCTGAAGAAGTTGTAGAAGCGGAAGAAGCTGAACCAGCAGCAGAAGAACAAATAACAGTAGCAACAATAACCTATACAAGTGAAATCGAATGGTTCTATATCCTAGAGCAAAACTACAAAGCAGTTGCTGATGAGCTAGGAATAAAACTAATCCAGGTTGACCCTAAGGCTGATCCCCAATCACAGGTAGACTTGATTGAACAAATGACCCAAATGGGTGTTGATGCTATGCTTATTTCTCCTGTAGATCCACCGGTAATTGAAGCAGCTTGTGAGGAAGCTATGTCTAAGGGAATATTTGTTTTAATTCAGGGTCAAGAGAGAGAAACAGTTCCTTGGTCAACAGCTAATTTTGGTTATGATGAAAAACAAATGGGTACATTAACTGGTGAAATTGCAGCAGCTGGCGTAAAAGAAAAATATCCAGATGCTACAGAAATTAAATTAGCTGTTCTTGGAGATCCAGGCTGGGCTTCATCAGATATAAGGATGGGTGGAGCAAAAGAAGCTGTTATCAATGGTTTACCTGGTGTTAATGTAGAAATTGTGATTGATAATGTTAAGGGAGTAACAATTGAAACAGCTACTAATGTAATTGAGAGCGCACTACAGCAGCACCCTGACTTAAGGGTTGTGGTTGGTATTAATGATGATGCTGCTATAGGTTCAGTTGGTGCTATGCAATCACAAGGTATTGATGTTGTTAAAGAAGCATGTATAGCAGGAGCTGGAAACAATAAAGGTACTTGGCCTTATATTGATAGAGGAGAAATCCTTGGCAGCGTTGATCTTAATCATAGAGGAACTGCTGAAGTTGCTTTAAACGCGGTTGTTAAACTGGTTAATGGTGAAGAAGTTCCCGGAATGATGTATATTGATATGATAAAAGTTACAAAAGAAAATCTTAGTAACTGGTATACAGGTGAATAATCAAATAGGAGCAAAACTATAAATTAAGAAAAAGAAGGGCTGCAATAGAATTTAGATAAAATTTGCAACCCTTCTTTTGAAAAAATATTATTAATGATAAAGAGTAAAATATATATATAATATTTTTAGATTGAAAAAGAATGCAAGAAGAAAATATTTTGGAATTCAAAAATGTAACTAAAGCTTTTCCTGGAGTTGTTGCTCTTAATAGTGTGACTTTTGGAATCAAAAAAGGTGAAGTACACGCAATTGTAGGTGAAAATGGTGCAGGTAAATCAACTTTGATAAAAATACTTTCAGGCGTACAACAAAAAGATGAAGGTGATATTTTTATAAATGATAGAGAGGTATACATCAAAACTCCAAAAGATGCCTTTGATCTAGGTATAACATGTATTTATCAAGATTTGCTCCTGGCCCCATCTTTAAGTATTTCTGATAACATTTTTTTAGGTCAGGAGATAAAAAAGTTTGGATTTTTAAGTAAATCTCAACAAAATGAAATTACAAAAAAATTCTTCAAAGAATTTAACGTAGATATAAACCCGAAAGAAATTGTTGAAAGACTTAGTATAAGTATGCAACAAATTACTGCCATTATTAAGTCAATGATGAGAGAGGCAATAATTTTCATCATGGATGAACCAACAGCGACTCTCGGAAAGCATGAAGTTGAAATGCTTTTCGATTTTATTAAAAAAATAAAAGAGAAGGGTATAAGCGTAATATACATTTCGCATCGAATAGATGAAATATTTGATATAGCTGATAGAGTGACTGTTTTGAAGGATGGAAACTATATAGGAACCAAACAAGTTTCTGGAATTACAAAAGATGAATTAATTACTATGATAAGTGGTAAAAATATTCATGATGCATCTATTGTTTATGATTTAACAAGAGAAATTCAGGATGAGAATGTTTTGGAAGTAAAACATCTAAATTATAAGGGTTTATTAAAAGATATAAATTTTTCAATCAGAAAAGGTGAGATATTTGGAATTACTGGACTTGTTGGTGCAGGAAAAACTGAACTATTAAAGTGCATTTACGGATTATTTAATATTAAAGAAGGGGAAATTATTCTAAACAGTAAAAAAATTGAAAATGGTAAGAAGAACAAAGTAAAAATAGATTCAGATTCATTTGTATTTGGTTTTGTTCCAGAGGATAGAAAAAAAGAAGGGTTATTCTTAGACCTGAATGTTATCCAGAATATTTCAATATCAAGTCTGAAATTTCTAAGTAGGTTTTTATTCATAAATAAAAGAAAGGAGGTCGATTTAATAAAAAAATATATAAAAGATCTGGATATAAAAACAAGTGGTGTAACTAAACAGGTAAAGTTTTTAAGCGGAGGGAATCAACAAAAAGTAATTTTATCAAGATGGCTAAGCTCAAATAAATCAGTATTATTAATGGATGAACCTACTAGAGGTATTGATGTAATAGCAAAGACTGAGATATACAAACTAATAAATAAATTATCCAAAGAAGGTATATCTGTAATATTCAGTTCTTCTGATATCTCAGAAATTTTAAGTATTTCTGATAGGGTAGCGGTTATGAGAAGTGGCAGGATTGTAGAAATACTTGAAAGAAAGGATTTTGATAAAGAAGAAGTACTTAGGGAAATGTTGATTGATTAATTTCCTACTTAATATTAGTTTTTATTTGAATTTATAAGTTTTTAATAACTTTAAAGGAGTCAATTTGAATAATAAACAAATGAATTCAGAGCAAGTTGAAAAAATTAGCATTAAAGCTGGCACAAGGAAGTTCTTTTCAATTGAAAATATTGGAATCTATCTTTTCCTTGTTGCTCTAATAATTTTCTTTTCTTTAATGACTAGAGCATTTTTAACTTTTAGTAACTTCATGGTTATTTTAAGGCAAGTTTCTATAATTGGTATATGTGCATTTGGCGAAGCTTTTATTTTAATTTCTGGTGGTATTGACCTTTCCGTAGGTTCGGTTGTTGCATTATCAGGAGTTATAGCTGCAACATTATCAAAATTTTTTGGTATTCCAATTCCTTTAGCCTTCATAGTGGGAATTACTGCTGGAGGTGGTGCTGGACTTCTAAATGGTATTTTAGTAACAAAGGCTAAAATTCCACCAATCATTGTTACTCTTGGTACTCTTACAATAATTAGAGGTTTGGCATTTATTGTAGTTGGAGGAGTTACTATTTTTGGCATGCCGTTTAATTACAGAGTGCTTGGGCGAGGATATATTGGTTTTATTCCTATTCCCATCTTAATAATGATTATAGTTTTTTCTATTTTCTTTTTAATTTTGAATAATCTAAATTTTGGACGACATATTTATGCTATTGGTAGCAATGAAGAGGCAGCGATAATTTCTGGGATTAATGTAAATAGGACAAAAATAATGGTGTATGTACTCTGTGGACTAATGGCAGGTCTTGGTGGAGCTATCCTTTCATCAAGGCTTGATAGTGGCCAGGCTGCAACAGCTCAAGGATTAGAATTAGATGTTTTAACTGCTGTGGTTTTAGGTGGCGTTAGTATTGCTGGAGGTAAAGGAAGACTTGAAAGTGTTTTTGTCGGAGTATTAATTTTTGGTATCCTTGCAAATGGCATGGTTCTACTGAATATTCAGCATTTTTATCAGCTTGTTATTAAAGGTGCAGTATTATTACTTGCTGTAGGTTCAGATATGTTAAGGAAAAGGTAAATTATTTTAATAGATAATTTATCATAAGTTCTATTTAAAACTTAGGAAGATAATTTAAAGGTAATGAAAACAAATAAAAACGAGATTATTTTAGAGTGTAAGTAATAAGAATAGATAAAAATTATAAAGTTTTGAGTAGTAGAAAATATTAATAATAAATAGATAATAATAGGAGGGATTTTAAATGAAACCAAAAATAGTAGTAATTGGTTCAGGTAGCCAATTTACTGAATTTTTCTTACAAGAGCTTTTTAAATTTGAGGAGTTTAAAGGTTGCACCTTAGCTTTTGTAGATAGAAGGCAAGAAAGGTTGAAGCAAGAACTACGATTGGCTAATTTTTTAAATGATAGCGTCGGTTGGGAAATTAAATTTGAAGGTTATATAGATAGAAGGAAAGCCTTAAAAAATGCTACATATATTTACTGTTTTATAGCTGTAAATCATATGGAAACTTGGAAAAAAGAATTTGAAATAGCGAATAAACATGGTATTTATCCGCTAGAAGCATATACAGCGGGTGCACCAGGTCTAGGAATGTCGATGAGGCATGTTCCTGTAATGATAGATATTTGCAAAGACATTGAAGAAATCTGTCCAAATGCGTGGCTAATTTTAGACAATAATCCACTTGCTAAGATTATAGCTGCAATATTAAGGCATACAAAAGTAAAATGTATAGGATATTGTAATGGCCATGAACTTGTTCAGATGGCTTTAGAACAAATTCTTAATATGGACGAAAGGGATCATTCAGAGAGAGCCGCTGACCCTGTAGAGAGGGAATTTATGGTTCCTGCTGGAAATGTTGATATTACACTAGCTGGAATTAATCATTGTCAATGGTTATTAGATATCAGAAATACTAAAACTGGTGAAGACTTGTATCCACTGGTTAAGGAGAATATAAAAGACATAAATAAGGTGCCAACAGGATATAAGTTTTCAGCTGAAATATGTAAACTTTTTGGATATTTTCCCTCGCCAGCAGATAACCATGTAGCTGATTATATATGGACTGTTGATAGAAGAATTTTTAAAGATTTTAATTTAGCACCATATCCAGTTGACCAGTGGTTTGGTGGAAGGGATGCTAAAGCCTGGGGAAAGATAGCTGATGGCATAAATACTCATGAGGCTGCTCGAGAATTTGTTTCAAAAAGGAGAGTAGGTTGGTTGAATTTACAAATTGCTCGATTTATGATGAGTGGAAAACAGAAATATTTCCCAGCTCTAAATCTTCTAAATACTGGTGCTATAACAAATTTGGATTCAGATATTATTGTTGAAGTACCAGCAATAGTTGGCCCTAATGGTGCCAAAGCTATAACTATTGGTGATTTACCTGAACAATTAGTACCTATTTGTGCTTTACATGGCAAAATAACAAATATAGTTGCCGATGCAACTGTACTTGGTTCAAAAGAATTGGCATTACAAGCATTATTATTAGATCCTTTTGTTTATAACTTACAAACTGCTAAGAGCCTTTTAGATGACATACTTGAATATAATAAAGATTATTACACAAGATTTTAGGGTAACTCTGGTAGAATAGATGGGGAATTTAATAATTCAAAACTTATTAAAAAAGCAGAATGAGATATTCTTAAAAAAATTTATTGTAGGTAATAAAAAAAGGGGGAAATTCTATAAAGAAAATATAACAATAAATATCTTATCTCCAGGGAGAGTAAATATAATTGGTGAACATACGGATTATAATTTGGGGCTTGCTATATCTGTTACTGTTAACAAGTATATATTTTTAATTGGTATAATAGATAATTCGAATGAGGTAAAGATATATTCAAAATATTTAAATGAGCATTGTAAATTTTCATTGGATGAAATTAGGTATGATAAAAGAACACCGTGGATAAATTACATTAAGGGTGTTTTAAGGGAATATATTAAGCACAATTATAAAATTGGTGGATTTAGTATGATTATTGATAGCAACCTGCCTATAGCTACTGGTATGAGTTCATCAGCTGCTCTTGAAGTTGGAATTGCAAAATTCATAGAGGAGCTTTTTAATTTAAAAGTTGATAAAAAAGACACTGTAAAATATTGTAATAGTGCTGAAAATAATTTTGTAGGGGTAAAATGTGGGTTGTTGGACCAATTTACTGTTGCGTATGGGAAAAAAGATAATGCAATATTTTTAAATTTTAAAGATCTTTCCTACGAATATATTCCTTTTAATTTAGGGGAAAACACAATTTTAATTATTGATTCAAATGAAAATAGAAGCCTTTCTGATACTGAATACAATAATCGTATAGATGAGTGCAAGAATGCTGTAAAAATAATATCTTCTATCACAAAGGATAGCAGAATAAAATCATTGTCAGATGTTAGTTTAGATCTGCTTTATAGGTTAGAGGAGAAACTGCCTGAGAAGTTATTTAGAAGAGCAAGACATGTTGTTACTGAAAATAATAGAGTATTGCTGTTAAAGGAAAGCCTGCTGAAAGGCGATATAAAAAAGTTAGGTTTAATACTGTTAAAATCACATAATAGTTTAAAATATGATTATGAAGTATCTACTGAAAGACTTGATTTTTTAGTAGATGAAGTCACTAAATTAAAGTGGGTTTATGGTGCCAGGCTGATGGGAGCGGGTTTTGGAGGAAGTGTTATTAGCATTGTGAAGAAGGATAAAGTTAGTGATATTATTGAAATAATGAGTAAGAAATTTTTGGAAAAATTCGCAGAAGCTCCTAAATTTATAGAATGTTTACCATCAGATGGAACGAAGAGAGTGGATAAGACATGATAAGGGAAAAAGTAAAATTACCTAAAAAAAGAAGAAGGGAAGAGGAAAAAAGTATTAGTGATAGTAATAAAGTTAATAAATTATTTGATAAAAACGGGATTTTTATGAATAAAAAATGTATAGAGGATCTAAATCTTAAAAAAAGAACAATAATTAAGAAAGATGGAAGATACCTGATATATTATACTTTTTAAGCAAAATAAAGTTAGGGAAGGAATACCAAAGGGAATAGCATTGTAATTAGTTTCTGGTAAATAATTGATAAAAATTGAGTATATGCTGTAAAAATAACAATACAAATTCTTAAATATGCAGCAAAAGGTGAATTATTCGCCAGGAGCTAATTAAAAATTGTAAAAATAATAATATGATTAACTTAGCAACAAAATGTTAGAATTACGTTTTGATCCAACTAAAAACCAATTTGTAGCTGTTGCGACTAAGAGACAGGAAAGGACTTTTCACCCACCAAAGAATTTTTGTCCTCTTTGCCCAACGAAGAATAGTAAAATGGCCACAGAAATTCCAGCTAGTGATTATGATATTGTAGTATTTGAAAATAAATTTCCTACCTTTAGTAGATTTCCAGATAAATTAAGTTCGGGTAAATTAGCCAGTGAGGAAGAATTTTTATCATATATTAAAAAAGAATCTAAGGGTATTTGTGAAGTCGTCTGCTATACCTCAAATCATGATTTGTTTTTAGAAGATATGCCAGAACAGAAAATCAGTAATCTGATAAAAGTGTGGATGGATAGATATACTGAACTTGGTGGCAAGGATTACATAAAATATATTCTAATTTTTGAAAATAAAGGAAAAGAAATAGGGGTTACACTTTCACATCCTCACGGGCAGATATATGCATTTCCTTATATACCTCCGGTTGTTTTAGAAGAATTAAAATCTTCCAGAAAGTACTACAGGCAAAACAGAAAATGTCTTCATTGTGAAATTATTGAAAGAGAAATAAAAGATAACAGTAGAGTTATAATCAAGAATAACAGTTTTGTTGCATTTATTCCTTTTTATGCCAGATGGCCTTATGAAGTTCACATTTATTCTTTAAGGCATATTGGGAGTCTGTATGAGCTTAAAAGCACAGAGGTTACTTCTCTTGCAAAAACAATTAAGGAACTGATAAATAGATACAACAAGCTTTTTGACTTTAGAATGCCTTACGTAATGGTAATTCACCAAAATCCTACAGATAATAAAAATTACAACTACTACCACCTTCATTTTGAATTTTACCCACCATATAGAACAAAGGATAAGCTTAAATATATGGCAAGTTGTGAGTTGGGAGCAGGAACTTTTATAAATGATACACTTCCGGAGGAAAAAGCTGCTGAATTAAGGAAGATAAGTTTTTAAAAGAGCAAAAACTACAATAACTATAGTTGTTCCTGTTCTATTTTGGATAATTTTTTGCCAACATAAGATTTTATTCTTAAATCAGGGATTCTCCTAACCCACTGTCTGGCTTTTTTAAAACTGAAAGACTTGGAGAAATATAGCTCTGGAAAGTAACTGAACTGTTTTTTCTTTCTTGCTGATAAATATAAGCTGTCAATTAATGCTTTTTCTGGCTCTGCTATGAGAAAACTTCCACTCCCCCTGTACCAGTCAAATCCATCAAATAATATAGGTGAAATCTGATGGATAAAATATGTTCCTAATTCTGTATAAATTTTTTTTGTATGAACTACTGAAGCTAAAGTTATAACTTGAGGAATCTGTTCAATAATACCATATAAATGCAATGCGCTTATGAAGGAAACATATGCCCGGTTTTTTGGCAGCAGTAAAGGAATTACAACGTAAGGACTCAGACGTTTATTGCCAGTTTCTGACCATATGCCTCTGGCTATTTTAAAAACTAACCCCCTTTTTTCAAGAGTCTTAAGTTTTTGTGTTGTGCTAGACGGGGAGCTTTCAGAAAGCATTGCCAGTTCACGTGTAGTAAATACAGGTCTATTTAACTTCTTAGCATATACTAGAATAGATTGCTTAGGCATATTTTCTCCCAAACCCCTCTATCAGATTGGCGGCCTTGAGCCTAATTTCATCCCAGGATGGATCTGTGTTATAAGTAGATTGTTCTTCTTGTGGCAAATATGGGACTACACTGTCCCGGAACTGTCCAAATGTAACCGTAAATATACTACTGTATGCTTTTTCAAGTTTGTCTTTCTTGATAATTTCAAATTCAGCTTTTTCTGTGTCTATATATTGTGAATTTAAAATATATAAGTCAAAGATATCTCTTGCCTGTATAACTGGCCGAGAAGCAATAGCATTAATTTTCTGCATTATAGTAGATTGAATGTTGTAATGTGGGATAAGGAGAGGTATTAATTTATAAGAACGTAGTATGGAATCTGAAATAGACTCAGTAACTACTCCCTTTTTCATGCCCCTTCGCGAAAATTCAATTTTAGTGAAGAGATCTTCTCCAGCAAATGTCATTATATGAATTTTAAATCTCTGAGTTGTTTCTGTCTGCTTTGCCTTTGTCATATCAGGTGCAATAATATTTTCAATGCCATAAGGCTTAAAACTATCACTAAAAGACTGTGTAAGAAGAATTTTTAAAACTATACCCCGAAGATCCTGAAGAGCATCTATACTTACATTAGAAACATCAATGTCTATATCTTCAGAATACCTTATGCTGCTGTAGAAAAACCGCATATTTACCCCACCTTTAAGAGTGTAGTAATCTGCCCTGAGCTTACGGCTAAACCATCTTAAAAATTCTATATGAAAAACTTCTCTTTGTTGCAATGAATTATACATAATTATGTATTATAATTTAGTTTTTTATAAATATCAATACATAATTATTTTAATAAAAGTATGAAATTTCTTATTACTATATTTCGAGATGAGGATAGGGTATATATTGCAGAATGTCCATCTATTCCTGGTTGCGTAAGTCAGTGAAAGACTGGAAAAGAGGCTGAGGTAAATGTTCTTTCTGTTTCCAATTCTTAAAACAACTATGTTCTCTCTATCAATATCAAATATTACTCTATAGTTTCCTATTCTAAACCTATATGTCCCTATTTTGAAGTTTATTAATTTTCGTGCATATAAATGAAAATTTATAAAATGTATTATGTTTGCAGTTG
>Ga0209121_10003603_pt1 | contig 14905 bp, 11 predicted proteins | sample Cruoilmetagenom3_FD_187292 | JGI IMG/M metagenome (GOLD analysis project Ga0209121, IMG submission 187292) | Oil polluted marine microbial communities from Coal Oil Point, Santa Barbara, California, USA - Sample 3 (SPAdes) (version 2) | ecosystem: Environmental > Aquatic > Marine > Oil seeps ...
CTTCCTTGCAAGTTTTTGCGCATTCTCTTTTGCTTTCTCTTTTATATTTCCCCATTCCTTACCGTGGAGTTTACTTAGTGAAATAATTCTTCTATCACCTATATACCTTTCGACAAAGCCTATCCTTTCCATTGGAACATATAATTTTTCACCATCTCTATACTCTATAAGGAGATATTCGCTTTCGCTGTCTCCCATTTTAAGTTTTACAAGTCCTTTGAATATTCCTATACCAAAATCTTTATGAACAACATAATTGCCTGTTTCTAATTCTTCAACACTCACAATTTTTTCGCTAAACAATAATTTCCTTGCCGATTTGTGTATTTTATAGTGCGGAAACAATTCTTTATCAGTCAAAACTAAAACTTTTTCGGTTTCTATTCCCTGCTCCATGTACCCGTCTATTAATTGCAGTTTTTCTAATTTAGATGGCAAAATCTCATAAATATCGATTAATTCCTTTACCCGTTCATATTCTTCTGTAATAATGATTATGTTTTTTTCGTCAAGATAACTCAATATGAAATCTTTAAAAGAAGAAAGTGCGAGAAAATTTTCTGATAGAGATTTTACAGGCAATTCAATATATTTTTCGGAATCGGAAAATTTACTTAAATGCACGACTTTCCTCTTTTCTATCTCTTCTAATCCCTTTTCAACAGTGTCTACAGAAAGAGGGATAATCTCGCCTGCATCCACACTCTTCTCATATACCTCTTTTGTTTCTTTCACAAAATTTTCAGTATCAATTGTTTTGTAAATTATTTTGGTGAAACAATCAATTTGATCAATAAGAGATGGATATGAGACAATGCCTTTGTTTAAAAAAAATTGGAAGTAATAGTTTATTCCTATCGTATCGCCTGCCCTTAACGCAGCAAAATCTTCTGCCACTGAATCCTTTAAGTATTCATTTTTCTTATTTCTTAAGCAGAGTTCCATTCGTTCTAAAGCCTTCTTCCATATTCCTTCAGGAAAAAGAAAATAATTAATAGGATAAATCTTGATGGAGGAAAGAACGCTTTCTGACCGCCTTGTCTCTATGTTAAAAAACTTTAGTACTTCGATTTCGTCTTCTTCTCCATAAAGCACCCGGATAGGCTTTTCATGAGTAAACGTGTAAATATCAACAATGTTGCCTTTTACTGAAAATTCACCGCGTTCTGCCACTTCTAAAGTCCGTCTGTAACCAAAATTGGCAAGAGTACGGGAAAGTTTACTAATACTTACTTTTCCATTTTTTTTAATATAAAGCTCTTCAACATATTCCGCCGTGAGCACGGGGTCAAACAGGCCTTTTAAAGAAGAAATAATAATTTTTCTTCCCTCTTTTTTGTAAAATGAATTAAGAAATTCAATCTTTTTAGCAATTCTGTCTTCACTTACAAAACCGTTTTCAAATGGATGCAACCCAAATTCAGGATTTAGTAAACTGTTGTGAACAATACGTCTAAGTAATTTCGCATCTTCAAAATCTCTTGTGACAATAACAACGTTGTCGTCCTTTAGTTCGCCAGCAATTGCGTTTACTAATACACCAAAATCTGGTGAAATAAAAACTTTTTCTTTATCTAAAGTTTGAATTATCCTTTCAGGATTTTCAAATAGATCTTCAAATTTCATCTATTATAAACTGTTTGTGCCTTCTCAATGCCTTCAAAAATAATCAATTCAATTGCTTCCGTAACATCGTTTATAACTTGGCCCATTGTAACTTTTTCCTCAGGGCTGAACTGAGAAAGCACATAATCTACTGTTTCAGTTTTTGTCAGAGGTTTTCCTATTCCCACCTTGATTCTGATAAAACTCGACTCGACAAGCGAAAGAACGGAAACAATCCCTTTATGACCCCCAGCCCCTCCGCCTATTTTTATTTTAAACTTTCCCACTGGAATATCAAGATCGTCATGAACAACGATAAGATGAGAGGGAGGAATCATCAAATCATTAATAAGCGGTTTTACAGCTCTTCCCGAAAGATTCATATACGTAATAGGCTTCACTAATACAACTTCTTCCTTGTTTCTGCCTCGTTTAGCTGTTCCTTTGCCATAAAAAGAAGAATATTTCACCTTTTTAAGTGTAATTTTCCATTTAAAAGCCAGAGCATCAATCACCACAAAACCAGTGTTATGCCTGGTACCTTTGTATTCTCCTCCAATATTTCCCAGTCCAATTATTCCATACATATCACATCTCACCAAGTAATTATTGTAAATGATTAGTAATTTATTGCAAGAAGATAAAAAAATAGTAAAATGTTAGAAAAGGAGGGTTGATAGGGATTTGTATACTTTCTGGATGCAAATAGTTTTTGCCTCACCGACTGCTTAGCTAAAAATACTATCGCCACGAATTCCGCAACAACTAAAAAATGACAAAAAATACAATAAGTATTGGTGGCTTTAATAAGTTTTCCCTAATCGACTACCCTGGCAAAACATGTGCCATTATATTCACTCAGGGATGTAATTTCAGATGCCCATATTGCCACAATCCCGAACTCGTATTACCACATCTTTTTGAACCACCTATTCCCGTTAGCGAGGTGCTTTCATTTTTAGAAAAAAGAAAGGGCTTACTTGAAGCTGTAGAATTAACTGGAGGAGAACCTACTATACAAGAAGACCTGCCAAAAACAATTAAACAAATAAAAAAAATGGGATATCTTATCAAGATCGATTCAAATGGCTCAAACCCAGATATCATTAAAAGATTAATAGACGAGCAACTCGTTGATTACTTTGCTATGGATATAAAAGCACCTCTTGAAAACTACTCGGAAGCCTGCGGAACAATAGTAGATACAAATAAGATCAGTGAAAGTATAAATATTATAATGCAATATGCCCCAGATTATGAATTTAGAACCACAGCAATAAAAAAAATTCATACAAAAGACAGTTTCAGAAAAATTGGACTGCTTACAAAAGGAGCAAAACAATACTATCTGCAAAACGCACACTATGATAAAACGGTTTCTGAAAAATTCAAAAACGAAAAAGCTTTTTCTAAAGAAGAAATGCATGCATTTTGTGAAGAAATTAAAAAAAATGTAAAACATTGTTACCTAAGAATATAGCTCTCTAAAAAATATGTTTAAAAAAATAATTTTTAAGGTACAATAAAAATATGAAGAATAAAAAAACAGTGGTCCGCTTAATTGCCCTGATTCTATTTGTTGTAATCGTTCTAACGGGTGCCTATCTTTATTTAAATCTTCGTTTGAAGACGACAGGTAAGAAAGCTATAGTAAAACTCTACTACTATGACCCGATAGGAAAAGAACTCATACCAACGGAAAAAGAAATCACAATCCCCAGCAGCAATACACTCGCAGTAATAAAAATAATAGATGCACTTAAAACACCTACACAGAACAACCTATTCTCTCCTTTAAATAGGGACACCGTCGTAAAATCGGTAAACATAAAGAATGGAGTATGCACATTAAATTTAAATAAAGCAGCTACAAAGATTGCATCACTCAGTGTCAGAAAAGAAGCCATAAGAGTATATGGATTAGTAAACACTCTCACGGAATTACCAGATATTGCCTCTGTTCAGATTTTAATAGATAATAAAAAGAAGGATTATTTAAACCATTACATTCAAATTGATCACCCTATTGCACATTATTCGGGAGTTTTACTGCAAGGAAAAGAAGTACTCCTGTATTTCTTCAGCCCAAATGGGGGCAACCTTCTCCTTGAAAAAAGAGAGATAATTCCAAAAACTGATCCAGTTGCATTAACAAAAGAAATTCTTCAAGAGCTTTTTTATGGGTCACTAAAAGGCCTCAGCTCTCCTTTTCCAGAAAACATTGACATACTAAATGATTTTTATATTCAATCAGGTGGCGTTATCACTATTGATTTCTCATCAGATATACTTAACCACCCACTGGGATCTCATGCTGAATATCTCACAGTGCTTTCAATAGTAAATACGCTCACAGAATTACCAGATATTACATCTGTTCAGATTTTAATAGACGGAAAGGTTGTTCCCACTCTTTTTGGCAGTACTAACATATCACACCCTATAAAACGCTTTTTTGCACTAACTGAAGAAGGCGAAGCAATAATACCATATTATGTTCATACAGAAGGAGAAGAACAATTTTTTATGCCCGTTGTAAAAATAATAAACTCACAAAATCCTATAGAAACACTGTTTATCCTATTAAAAGACTCTCCAGAATTTGATACATACTTACCCAAAAATAGTACCCTTCTTTCTTACAGAACAGAAAATTTTACCCTTGTTATGGAAATATCTATTCCCGAAGATGTAAGCTTTGACATGGACAACATCAAGCAACAAATCATGCTTTCATACACAGAGTTGCCTGATGTAAAAAAAATCAGACTTATTATTAACAAAGAAGAATTTCTCTTAACAAGACAATGAAAACAATTTTTTCTGCTGATTCAATTTATATCAATGAGACAGAAAAAAAGGATTATTCAGTTGTTGTCGAGAATGGGGTAATACAAGTAATTGGCAAAAGAAATCTAATAAAACAACAATTTCCATTTGCCCGGGAAAAAAAATATGATGGTTTCTTGTACCCCGGTTTTAACGACGCACATGTGCATCTAAAAGAAATCGCACTGCTCCTTTCCTCTGAGGATGCTACTAACTGTAAAAATTATCAATGTCTCAAATGTTTAATCGAAGGAAATGACAAAAATTTTGTATACATATATAACTTCGACTTTAATAATCTTTCAAGAAATGAATGGGGGAAACTCTTTGAATACAATAAAAAACCAGTTTTCATACAGAGTAAAGATGAGCATTCGGTTTTCGTAAACAAAGCAGCTTTAAAAGAAAAACAAATCGCTCTAAAAAGAATTAGAGGGGGGGTGTTAGTAAAAAATAAAGGAAAATTTATTGGAATATTAAAAGACCGTGCTATAGAGCTCGTTAAAAGCATAAAAGAAAGACAAATATATATAAAAGATGTAAAAAACGCAGAAAAGTATCTATTAAAAAGAGGCATTGTTTCCGCCACAAACTTTGATTTTTCTATCTACCCGCTTTTAAATAATATAAACAAAAATAAAAATTTAAAAATACGTATATATCAAGGCATTGAAAAGAACTCACTACAGGACATCATCGGTGAGAAAATACATACTGGATTAGGTGATAAAAACTTACGCTTCGGCCCACTAAAATGCTTCATGGATGGCTCGCTTGGCTCGCAAACTGCCGCGATGTACAGGGTAAGTGGATTTCCTTCATCTTTCACAATGGAAAAAGACGAATTGAATAATATAATAAGCCTTGCAAATGAAAACAATATCCAGGTTGCCGTACATGCAATTGGAGATAAGGCTGTACACACTGTAATGAGCCTCTTTAGTCGCTTTGGAAACCAAAAAATGCGAAACAGAATTGAGCATCTCCAGTTCATCAATGAAAAAGATCTCCCGCTGCTTCAAAGGACGCATTGTATAGCATCCATGCAACCAATACATGCCACTGCAGATGCCACTCTTGTTAAAAAACTGATAGGAAATTACAGATATGCATATCCATGGAAAACAGTTTTAAACAGCGGTAAACTGCTTGCATTCGGCTCTGATGCGCCTGTTGAGGATGCATCTCCGCTTCAAGGCATATATGCTGCTACTACCAGGATTTCGCCAAACAGCACAAACCCCTTTGTACCAGAAGAATGTATTTCCAGAAAAGAAGCTTTTGATGCATACACAACCGGTAGTGCATTTGCAAGCTTTGCAGAAAATGTAAGTGGAAAAATCAAAAATGGTTATCTTGCAGATTTTATTTTACTGGACAAGTCATTATTTCATTTTAATGATATAATGAATATAATTATAATAAAAAATATTATAGGAGGGATAGAATGGATGAAATCACAATAAAATTAATTGGTTCCATACTTAAGGATAAATTCCTTTTGCTTAGTAGTATTAAAAATGGTTTAGAAAAAGATCTTTTTAGTACTTATGAAGAAAAAATCCTCGTTGGCTATATTCTTAAAAAATATGGTAAAAAAGAAGAAATCCCAGAACCTACTTTAATAAAAACGGAATTTGAAGAAAGTGGAATATACACGATAAACTTAGGCAAATTAGTTGATAAAGCTGCAACAATTACACCATTAAACCTTGAATCCCTTATTGTATATATAGACATTCTCAAAAAAAGGAAATCAGAAGAAAGGCTTATGTCCATAGGAAAACGCATAGAATCCTATATAAAGGAAAAAGAGCAGAAAAAAGATCTTACAGAATTTACAGGAGAAATAATTAATGAAGTCCACGATATCATGCGAAAAAGAGTTAAAAAAAGGCTTAATCCCGTAAGAACACAACTTATCATGTTCTCTTCAGAAGTTGAATCAAGAGAATCTAATAAAAACTTCATTCTTGGATACTCTTTAGAGCCATTTCATTGTCTGAACGAAACTCTTTCTGGTGCAAGGCCCGGATTCTATTACGCGTTAGCAGGCGCACCCCGGAGAGGCAAAACAAACCTTATGCTAAGAGTCGCTTCATATATTGCAAGCAATGAACATATACCTGTTCTATTTTATTCATGGGAACAAACTTCAAGAGTTTTATTTCTACGAATTTTTTCTCAAGAAACATTGATACCTCCTTATGTGCTTGAAACAACAAATATTATAAGCAATTCAGGGCTTAAGGAAAGATTTAACCGCGGCTATGCAAAAACAGAAAGTTATATGAACTATCTCTACCTTGTTGAAGGAAGAAGAGAGGATACCATTAATAGAATAAAGAGCCACGCTTTTTCAGTCATGCAAGAAGCAAACACAGATAAAATAGTAATATTTGTTGATTACCTGCAAAAAGTTCCTACCCCAATTCTTTACCAGGATCTTGCCCAACAAGTAGATGATGTTTCGGGCGGTCTAGCAAGTTTGTCTATGGAGTTAAAATGTCCAGTTTTTGCTGTTTCTTCCTTTGATAAAGAAGGATGCCGTCTTGATTCAAAAAAAAGCACAACAAGACCTACCATGTTTAACTGCACAGGCGGGGGAGATGTGGAATACGATTCAGATGTTGCGCTCATTCTTACAAAAGATTTCAAAGATACCGCCGCTCTTCATGAAAAGATTGACAATGCTGCAAAAGAAGGAAGAATCGATCCAACTCAAATACCACATTTTGAGATTTTAAATCTCTATGTAGACAAAAACAGAGATGCTCCTCTTGGAGGAGATATTATTATCCAGTATCTATTTCTCATCGAAGACAATAACCTCATAGAAATTGATTATAAAGATATAGAAGAAGAGTATACATATGCGAAAATTTCAAAAATATTCGAGTGGATGATGGATAATAGGTATCTTATGCCTATGCAAGGAGATACTGCAAAATATGAAAAAGGAGAAGAAGAGTGATATCGCAAGAATTCATCAAAAACCTAATAGTAAAAAACAATAATAAAATAATCCTCATGGTGTTAGATGGTGTTGGAGGTATACCAAACAAGTTAGGCAAAACAGAGATTGAAACTGCATACGCTCCAAATTTTGATTTCATAACAAGAAACTCCATTACAGGTATTGCAGATCCTGTTTCAATGGGCATTACTCCCGGGTCAGGACCCGGACATCTCAGCATTTTTGGCTACGATCCCATCAAATACATAATAGGCAGAGGTATTCTGGCTGCTTTAGGTATTAGTTTTCCGCTAAAGCATGGCGATATAGCAGTAAGGGGTAATTTTGCAACACTTGATAGTGCCAATAAAATACTTGACCGAAGAGCTGGCAGAATACCAACAGAATACTGTAAAAAACTTACTGAAATGATACAAAATAAGATAAAGAAAATTTATGATACTGAAATATTTATAAAGCCTGTGATGGACTACCGGTTCGTCGCAATTTTCAGAGGAGAAGATCTTTCAGATAAGCTTACCGATACTGACCTACAAGCTACTGGCATTGCACCACTAAAATGCAATTTCTTAGACGCAAAAGCAAAAAAAAGTGCTAAAATAGTGAATGAATTTATTGAAAAAGCAAACAGTATTATAAAAGACCAGCACCCAGCCAATGGATTACTGTTGCGAGGATTTTCTTCATACCCTGAAATACAGACAATGACAGAAATATATGGTTTAAAACCAGCAGCTATTGCAACATACCCTATGTACAGGGGGCTCGCCAAGCTCGTTGGTATGGACATATTAGATGTAGGCAGTACGGATATCCTGGATGAACTAAAAACACTAAAAGAAAATTATGATAAATACAATTTTTTCTATTTTCATATAAAGAAAACAGATTCATATGGTGAAGATGGAAACTTCGATGCTAAAGTACGCCTCATAGAGGAAATAGATGAAAAAATTGTTCCTGAAATACTTAAATTGAATCCTACCGTGCTAACTATTACATGCGACCATTCCACGCCTGCCATAATGAAGCAGCATAGCTTCCATGGAGTGCCATTTGTCCTTCTGTCTCCTTATGCACGCCCTGACCGGACAGAATATTTTTCAGAAAGAGAAATTGGAACCAAAGGAGGGCTTGGTAGATTTGAGGCAAAAAATGAAATTATCTTAATGCTTGCTCATGCTCTAAAACTGAAAAAATTTGGTGCTTGATGAAAATAAGTTTAATGCTTATTGGAGATGAACTCCTCCGCAATGAAAGAAAGGATCTCAATGCCCATTTTGTAATTTCGAAACTAAAAAAGAAACATCTGTATTTAAACAAATTGCTCCTCACAGGAGATAATGAGGCCTCAATAAAAGAATGTTTACTTTTTCTTATAGCATATTCTGATGTCTTAATTACATCCGGAGGGCTTGGCCTGACCCCTGACGATATTACACTATTAACCATTTCAAAAACATTGGGAAGACCGCTTGTAAAAGATAAAACAACACAATGCTATGCACTAAATAGCTTAAAAAAAATCAGACAGCAGGTAAGCAAGGATTATATAGAAAAAATATCATACGCAATTAAAGGTGCAATTCCCATAAAAAATGAAATCGGTGTATCTCCAGGGATGCACCTCAAAATAACCAATAAACACCTTTTTATCCTACCCGGTGTACCTCAAGAATTTAATGCAATGTTTACCCGTTACGTATTGCCGTTACTTGCAGACGGGAAAAGGACTTTTGAAAAAATATTCTTTGTACCACTAAGAGAGTCTGATCTTGTCAAATTTCTTGAAATGCTCGAAACAAAATATAAAATAAAAACCGCTTCTTATCCTCCAATATTTAAAGATTCCCTCCTTAAAATAAAATTAATGGGAGAAAAAGAATCAATTAATAAGGCATTTGAATGTTTTAAAGCATTTTTAAAAAATAAGGGTATAGAAGTAAAGAAAAGCAATCAAAAGAATTTATAAAATAAAAACTTGTATACATAAAGGTTTTATGTATACTGTTTAACAAATCTAAAAATACTAATGTTGTGTAGAGAAAATTACTGAAGAAGTGAAAAAGATATCATGAAATACATACTTGTAACAATAGAACTTAAAAAATTTGCTAAAAAGCAATCTAAAATAGGATGGTGGAGTTTGCCTTATGAACATTATAGAAAAAGCAAAAAAACTAAAAGAAAACGATAGAGCAAAAGCAATAGAACTACTCGAAAAGTTTATAAACACACATAAAAAAAATCGAGTAGGAGCACACAGTTTGCTTTCAAAACTATACCTTAAATCAGGTGAAAAAGAAAAAGCAATAGCCGTACTAAAAGACGGAATTAAGGCAAATCCAGATAATAGATGGCTCTATTTAATGCTCGGAGATCTATACTATTTTGACTTAGAAGATGCGAACAACGCCATTAAAGTATATGAAGAGGGACTTGCATTGTTTGATAAACCAATAAAAATTACAATGTCCCCTTACAGATATTTTCTGAAAAGACTTTCCAACATAAGTTATGCAGAAAGAAATTTTGACAAAGCAGAAAAATATTTTGAACTATTTATTGCGCTTGAGCCATCTGATTTTTATGCATCTGATTTCAAAAAATTTGCGGAAGTTTTGATTAAACAAGGTAAAAAAGAACGCGCAAAAGAAGTTTTAATACTCGGAATAAAAGCACACCCTGGATACAAAAATTTGTATGAATTCGCAAAGAAAAACTTTCCAAACGACGATTTTTCTTTTAGAGAAAAGAAAGTCAAGTTAACAATTTCTGGTATAGAGAGAATTCCCATAAAAACGCCACTTATAAAAGAAGGAAATAACCTCTACGACATAATAGATAAGTATACAAAAAGTGTAAGAAAGGAAAATGACATTATTACTATTTCATCCTGCGTTGCTGCAATGTGCGAGGGAAGAATGACAACAGTAGATACAATTTTCCCTTCCTTTCTTGCAAGACTTGTTTCACATTTTGTATCACATAAGGATGTACCATTCGGTGGAGCAGCACCACTTGCAAACCCTGCGGCGATGGAAATAGCAATAAGAGAGGCAGGTAAAACACGCATCATCCTTGCAACAAAAGCCGGAGCAATAGGAAGAATCTTTGGTAAAAAGGGTTGGTTTTACATTATTGCAGGAGAGCAAGCTGCTCTAATAGATGATCCCCCTGCTGCAATCCCGCCTTTTGATTATGCTGTCATACCCGGGCCAAAGGATTCATTTACAGTAAGTGAAAAAATCACAGAAAGAACTGGCTGCAGAGCAGCAATTATCGATGCAAACGACCTTGGAGATGCCTGGGCAGTAGGATACAGTAAAGGCGTATCAAAGGATAAACTGGAGAAAGTACTTTCTGATAATCCTGCAGGAAATGAAGACCAACAAACCCCCATTGTCATCGTAAGAGGCTTATAGATAAAATTTAGTTACTCAAATACTCTTTATAAATTCGTCCCGGTGAAATTCTTATTAAGCGCTTTATTAAACCTATTTATTACTCGCTCTTTCCCGAGTATCAGCATAATTTTTGTAAGTTCCGGACCATTTTTAGACCCAATAAGAGCAACTCGCATTGGGTGATATATTTTCTTTCCGGAAAGATTAAGTACAGTTTTCAATTCATTTATAAATTTTTCCAGTGCTTTTTCTGTAAACTCGATGTTTTGCAATTTTTCAATTAGGTATGAAAATACTATTTTGTTTTCTTCCTGCTTAAGTATTTTTTGCTCTTCTTCGGTTTTGATAAAGTCAATCTCTTCAAAAAAAGGAGCAGCAATCTTTGTTATGTCACTGATAATTTCCATATTACCTTTTACCGCATTGACTATATTTAATAACTTCTCAGAACAGTTACTGTCTTCTCTAATCCATTTTTTCTCTATCATAAATGGAAGAGCAATCCTGCAAAGTCTTTCATCGTCGGCCTTTGAAATATAATGATGGTTCATCCATTTGAGTTTATCAATATCAAATATGGCAGGAGCTTTGTTAACACTTTCAAGAGTAAAGAGGTTAATGAGCTCTTCTCTTGTAAAGAACTCTCTGTCATCTTTAGAAGACCATCCGAGAAGAGCAAGGTAGTTAAGAAGAGCTTCAGGAAGGAAGCCCATCTCTCTGTACTGGCCCACTGAAGTAGCACCATGTCTTTTACTGAGCTTTGTTCTATCAGGCGCTAATATAAGGGAGATGTGAGCAAATTGAGGCGGGGGGAAGTTCAGTGCATTAAAGATGAATAGCTGTTTGGGAGTATTAGAGAGATGTTCTTCAGCTCTTATGATGTGAGTGATTTTCATCAGGGCATCATCAATAACTGTAGCATAGTTGTATACAGGGATGCCATTCTCTCTTCTTATGACAAAGTCTTTAAATTCATTGGAGTTAAAGGTTACATTGCCTCGTACTAAATCATTGACTATTATTTCTTCATCCTTTTCTACTCTAAAAACTATTGCAGGTTTAAGGTTTTTATTGTTAAAAGCAATTCTTAGCTGTTCTGTTTCTTTTTCCTTTAGGTCCCTGTAGCTGAACTTTTTACCTTCTTTTTCATAACTATCTCTTAAGTGGTGTATCTCTTCTTCTGTGTAATACAGTTCATACGCTTTTTCATTACTAAGAAGGATATCGATGTAATGGTTGTATAGGTCCATTCTTTCTGTTTGTCTGTAAGGACCATAGTCTCCTCCCTTAAGGTATCCTTCATCCCAGTCTATGCCAAGCCATTGGATATCATGAAGCATAGTTTTTATTGCTTCATCCGTTGAGCGTTTTCTATCCGTATCATCCAATCTCATAATTAATACACCGTTATTGTGTCTTGCGAATAGATAATTGAATAGAGCTGATCTTGCATTGCCTATATGTATATGACCCGTAGGGCTTGGGGCATAACGAACACGTATTTGTTTATTCATTTAATATTCTCCTCCAGTTGATGATTAGTTTTTTCTTTTTGCTTTATTCTTTTTATTTTATTCTTCTTTACTCTTTTGTGATTTTATTCTCTTTACTTCTTTCTTCTCTTTATTCTTTTTATTCTTCTTTACTCTTTTGCGGTTTCATTCTCTTTTGCTATTTTTTTCTCTTTGATCTCTTCTCTTTTCTTGCTGTTTCATTCTCCTTATTCTTTCATTATCTTTGTTCTCTCTTATTGTTTTTATTCCTGTCTTTTATTTTTGTTTCTTCTTTTCGTTTCTTATTTCTGTTTTATTGACTATAATTTTAGCAGAAGGAGGCAAAAATGAAAATTTGTCCAAAATGCGGAAAAGAAAACAGCAATTACCAACAAATTAATTAAGTGATAACAAAGGAAACACAACAAATATGAAAATTTTAGTAGCAGGATTTGAACCATTTGGCAAAGAAACAATAAACTCTGCACTTGAAGCAGTCAAAAAATTAGATAACAAAATTAACGGCGCAGAAGTAGTAAAAACAAAGATTCCTACAGTATTCAGAAAAGCCATAGAAAAGCTTGAAAAAGAAATTGAAAAAGAAAAACCCGATATTGTTATCTGCGTAGGGCAAGCAGGAGGAAGATCAAAAATTACGGTTGAGAGAGTTGCAATAAATATAGATGATGCAACAATAAAAGATAACGAAGGAAACAAACCAATAGATAATAAGATATTTAAAGATGGGAAAAATGCATATTTTTCTCGTCTCCCCATTAAAACAATAGTCAAAGAAATGACAAAAAACAAGATACCAGCGTCCATCTCAAACACGGCAGGAACATTTGTGTGCAATCACCTTATGTATGGCTTACTTTACCTTATAGATAAAAAATATCCAGATATATGGGGAGGGTTTATCCATGTCCCATTCATACCTGAACAAACGCTCAATAAAGAAGCTCCAAGCATGTCTTTAGATGACATAATAAAAGGACTCACCATTGCAATAGAAACTACGGTTAAAACCAAAAGAAGCTAAAACAATTGCCTCAATTATCACCATAAACAATGCAGCCAAAATCAATTTCTTTCTATTTTTATCTCGCTCTTTTCTTTATTTTATTCTTCTTTTTCTTTGCATTTTGCAAATTCTCACCTCTTGCCTATTCTTTGAGGAATTATTCCATTCTATAAAACCCATCGCCTCCTTTCTGAGACCTAAATTGAGCGATTTTACTTTTCTGTTTTTTTATTTTGTAGGTTTTTAATAACTTCAGTAAATTTAGTAAATTCAGTAGGAACCAGGACAATAAAGCTGTTTTGTTCGGCACCAATCTCCTGCCATGTTTGAAGTTGCCTCAAAAGAATTGCTCCAGGTGCTTCTGCCATAGTTTTGGCCGCTTTTTGAAAAGCTAAACTTGCATCTTCTTCTGCAGATGCCTTAATTTGACGGGCCCTCTTTTCTCTTGTTGCTTCAGCTTCTTTTGCCATTGAACGCTTCATGTTATCAGGTAGCTCAATATTCCTAATCTCAACGCTTACAATGGTTATTCCCCAATCATCTGTTAGTACCTGCAAGATTTCGAGGATTTCTTTTCCTATTTTATCTTTTTTTGAAAGAAGAGTATCAAGGTCATATTTTCCTACAACATCTCTTAATTTTGATTGCGAAAGAAGCGTTGAAGCAGAAATAAAATCTGCAACCTGAACAATTGATTTCATTGCATCAAAAACTTTATAGTAAATAACCGCATCAATTTTAACCGGAACGGAATCTTTTGTCATAACTTCTTGTGGAGCAACATCCATTGTGCGAGTACGTACATCTACATACCGAACATATTCAAAAATAGGTATTATTAGATTAAACCCGGGCTTAAGTTCCCTCTTGTACCTTCCAAGAAAAAAAACAACACCTCTCTGCCACTGTTGCACGATCCTGATACTCAGTGCAAAGATAATGATTGCAATTGAACTTATAAGTATTAATATCATATTTAATCTCCTTGTATATATCCTAAATTGAGCGATTTTTTATCGCTCTAGAGAATTTTATTACTTTTTTTAAACATTGCAATTTTTTTGAGTATGTTTTTCCTGTTTTCACTTTTGTCTTGTTTAATTAAAATGGTTTAACATCCGGTAAGGGTATTTTTGAAAGGCATCTTGTAAAGAGCTCAAGCCCTGCCCTGTCTGATGGTGTATCTGATGTTTTCCTCAATACTATTTATCTGTATCTCATACGTGTCTTTCTTCTGTTGGGATTTTTTATCATTTTTTATCTGGTGTCTGATACAAAATGATCATTTCTTTAAAAGTTCAAAAATTCTTTAAAAAATACGGAACTTTTTTACCTCTCAGGTGTCTAATATATAGGAAAACAAATTTTTAAAGAAGATGCTAAAAAAATAATAGGAAATTCTTATGAAGAATATAAAAAATTTGCAAGTTTATGAGTCTTATATATAGGAGAAGTTAAAAAATTTCCCTGAGATGGGAAAACAGGAGGTTAAAATGAGTAAAAGGTTATTGGTAGTTCTGGTGCTTACGGTATTGTTAGGCACAGTTGTTATTGGTGGAAAGGCGCTTCC
>Ga0209121_10003604_pt1 | contig 14903 bp, 13 predicted proteins | sample Cruoilmetagenom3_FD_187292 | JGI IMG/M metagenome (GOLD analysis project Ga0209121, IMG submission 187292) | Oil polluted marine microbial communities from Coal Oil Point, Santa Barbara, California, USA - Sample 3 (SPAdes) (version 2) | ecosystem: Environmental > Aquatic > Marine > Oil seeps ...
CCTGTGGCTGCATATAAAGAAGCATTGGATGCTGTGGTATATGAAATTCCAATGGTCTGAATGGAATAATGAAGCCCTGTCCCAAAAAGGCTTAATAAAAGAATTTTTCCTTTATTTTTTTTAATAATATTTTTTGGGATTCGATTTCCTCGAAAATACCACCACAAAAGAAAACAAAAAGTAGATATCAAAAGTCTGAAAAATACAACAGTTAAAGGAGGGACATTCTCTAATGCAATTTTTGAAGCAATAAAAGAAGCTGCCCAAAAAAAACAGGCAATTATTAATGCACTCTTAGAAGAAGAAGATATGGTTTTTTTGGACTCACTGTTCATTTTATTGTGAACAACATTGGGATATTTCCATAGTTTGAAAATAAAACATATGAGTCGGTTGCCATTCAACCCTCCGTTCAATAAATACCCTATTTAACACAGCTTTACAAAAAACGCAAGAATTAATTTTTAATTCGAAGCCATTGATAATACTTTTTTAATTCATTTAGATTCAAAAATAATATTAAAAATTAAATAATATTAAAAATAAATTATCTTTACTTTATTTTTGTTTTTTGATAATTTTCTATGTATGAAAAAGATTACTTTTAAATTAAATAAACCATTTTTTTTATTAATTATTCATATAGCTTTAATTATATTTGTTATTTTAAACTTAAAATATTCAGCAAACTATCTATATCCAAAGACCAATACTTTAGTCACAAAAGATAATTTAAATATAGATGGTTTAGATAAAGAATCAAAAAAATTGTTAAACAATTTCATAAAAATATCAAAAATCATTGAACAAATAAACACACAAAATTTAGATAAAGATATTATATTGAAATTAAAAAAAAAGATCTCAAACCTCTTAATAAAAGCCTCAACATTTTCAACATATGAAGAGCAGAAAAAATACTTATACTCTTTATCCAAGAATATATTAAAGAGTAAATTTATTTCAAGCAACTTAAAATGGATGAAAATGGAGAAAAACAAGGTTGATATCATTATTGAACCTGAAACAAAATCAAATAAAATAAAAATTTTTATATTATTGAATGACCTTAAAAAAAGCGAACAGGTTTGCAAATATATACAAAATATTGATAAATTCCTGGAAAATCTGGAATCAAGTAAAAGTCAAATACAAATTGATTCACCTGTTATCCCCTCAATGGTTGTATCCAACATCATTTTTCCCATAAACCTTAAAAGATATATACTTATTAAACCTGATTGTGAAGAATATAAAAGAAAAATCGGTTATAAACTGATTATTCTTGAAAATATTATGAAATCCTATTTCAAACATTCCTTAAAACCTATTGCCCAAAAAATATTAACAAAAAAGAATATGGATCTTGTTGATTTCGAATCATTTTTTTCTCATGTTGTTTTACATAGAATTTCACATTTTATTGGCCCTGTAATTGTTGATAGCAGGTCAAACAAACTAATTTTAGTTAACGATTCCTTGGGAAATTATTTTTATACTATTGAAGAAATCAAAGCAGATACTCTTGCTTTACATAATACTTCTGTATTAACGAAACAAAATTTTATTGAAGAAAAAAAAGCAAATAACATTTATGTAACTCATATAATTAATCTTCTTGAAAAATTGAGAAATGAACCTGAAAAAGAGATAAATAAAGCATATTTAATACAATTTAATTACTTATTAAAAAAGGGAGGAATTGTTTTTAATATAAATAATAGAAAACTTCTGATAACTTCAAAAAAAATAAAAGATACAATTAAAGAGCTTATGCTTAAGGTAATAGAAATAGAAAAAATAGGTTCAATTAGCAATGCTGAAACATTAATAAACACTTATAGTTCAATTCCTAATGAACTAAAAGAAATAATAAAAATTTTAAAAAAGATCCCTGAAGAATTTCATTTTACTTCATTTCAAAAAGGAGAATAATAATGATCACTATTTTTATAGGATATCTTGCTCTAACCATGGGGCTCGGCATATGGCAAGCTTTTAAAACTAAATCTCAATCAGATTTTATCCTGGGTGGTTCTAAATTACCTGGCTGGATGTTAGCACTTTCAGAAAGGGCAACAGGTGAATCTGCCTGGTTAATACTTGGATTTACAGGTTTTATATATGCAAACGGGCTGTCAGGTATCTGGACAGGTGTAGGTTGCCTTCTTGGTATAAGTACAGCATGGATTTTCCTTGCTGCAAAATTTCGTTCGGAAGCAGCAAAATACAATGCAATGACAATGCCTGAGTACTTTTCTTCTAAATTTCCTAAAAAAGCAAATACAATAAGGGTCCTTTCTACTACAATAATCGTTTTTTTCTTCATTTTTTATGTTGGAGCTCAATTTGCTGGAGCAGGAAAAACAATATTTGAAACATTTGGATTGGATCCATTCTGGGGTCAGATCATTGCTGCAGCTGTGATATTGACTTATGCAACTTTCGGAGGCTTTATCAGTGTTGTGGCAGTAGACACCTTTCAATCCATACTCATGATAACAACCCTTGTAATAACACCTATTATCATGTTATCAATAATGTTATCAGAACCTGTAAATATTGCAGCAGCTCTTGCTAAAGCAGGACCAAAATTCGGATCTTTTACAGGTGGATTGGGCGGTTTTGCAGCAGGACTTTTGATTTTCAATAATTTAGCATGGTTTTTTGGTTACTTAGGAGGCCAACCGCAACTTAATGCACGATTTATGGGAATGAAAGACAAAAGAAATGTAAAAATAGGCCGTAACATTGCTGTAATATGGACAATCCTTGCATACACAGGAGTTGTTCTTATTGGATTGTTGGCACTGGTTCTATTCGGGCCAAATGCTGTATCAGACCCTGAAATGATCCTGCCTTATACATTAACCAGGCTATTCCCATGGTGGCTTGCAGCTATTCTTCTTGCTGGAGCTGTAGCTGCTATGATTTCAACTGCTCAGAGCATGCTCCTCGTAGCTGCATCTTCTATAAGCCAGGATGTATATAAAGGCATAATAAAGAAGGGTAAAGCAAAAGATAGAACCTTATTAAATATCTCCCGTGTATCTACTTTAATCATTGGTATTACAGCTTTAGGATTAGCATTAACAACATCAGATTTAATTTATACAATCGTTAGTTATGCATGGGCAGGTATAGGATGCTCCTTTGCACCATCAATATTGCTATCATTTTGCTGGAAACGTTATAATTCTTCTGGAATTATCACTGCTTTACTCACTGGCCTCATTACAACAATTATCTGGATCATTACAGGTTTGGATAAGGTTATAACTGCCCGTGCTATTACATTCATAAGCGCTATGATTCTATCAATTATTGTTACACTTTTAACAAATAAAGAAGAGCCAGCTAATATATGATTTCAAATAATATAGGGACTTTATTTACATTCGGTTTATATCTTTTATTTATGCTTGGTATTGGAATAATATTTTATAGAAAAACAAAAAATTTATCTGACTATATTTTAGGCGGGAGAGGATTAAACAGCTGGGTAACTGCAATGAGCGCACAAGCCTCTGATATGAGTGGGTGGTTATTAATGGGGTTGCCTGGATATGCATATATTGCAGGTCTGGAATCTTTCTGGATAGCAATCGGTTTATGCATAGGGACTTATTTAAACTGGAAATTTATTGCAAAACGTCTAAGAAAATATACTGAGTATGCAGGAAACTCACTTACAATCCCTGACTATTTTGAAAACAGATTCAAAGATAATTCTAAAATCCTTCGCATTACATCTGCCCTTTTTATATTAATATTTTTCTTGATCTATACATCTTCTGGATTCGTTGCAGGAGCAAAACTCTTTAGTACGGTTTTTGGAATATCTTATAAAAATGGTTTATTCATTGGAGCATTTGTTATTATATCTTATACTTTTTTAGGTGGATTTATGGCTGTAAGCTGGACAGATTTTTTCCAGGGAGTAATTATGTTTATTGCTATTATTATAGTCCCAATAGCAGGGATTAACCTTCTTGGAGGAGTTAAAAATATTTATTTTTCAATAAAAAAGATAAATCCGGAATTGTTAAATATGTTTACAAGAGTAGATGGAAGCTTTCTTTCTATTATTTCTATTGTCTCTTTACTTGCATGGGGCCTTGGCTACTTTGGCCAGCCGCATATACTTGCTCGATTTATGGCAATTCGTTCCCCTGGAAAGGTCAAAAAGGCCCGCAATATAGCTATGATCTGGGTTGTAATCAGTTTGTTTAGCGCTGTAATGATAGGTGTTATTGGCAGAGCATACCTTCAAATCACTTTAAATCAAGCAGAAGCGGAAATTATTTTTATTGTCTTAGTTAATAGCTTTATTATTCCTATTGCTGGAGGTCTATTGCTGGCAGCGATTTTAGCTGCAATAATGAGTACTGCTGATTCTCAACTTCTTGTTACTTCTTCAGCAATCACAAAAGATTTCTACAAGGTCTTATTTAGAAAAAAAGCAAGCCCCAGGGAACTTGTCTGGGCAAGTCGATCAGCTGTTATTGTAGTTGCTATCATAGCTTATATAATAGCTTTAAATCCTAAAAGCAGCATTTTGGGATTGGTTGCATATGCATGGGCAGGTTTTGGAGCTGCATTTGGCCCTATTGTTCTAATCTCTCTATTCTGGAGAAGAATGACGAGAAAAGGTGCAATAGGAGGAATTTTAGCAGGAGGAATCGTTGTTATTATATGGAAACAACTCAATGGCGGTATTTTTAATATGTATGAAATAGTACCTGGCTTCATACTTTCTACAGCAGCTATAATAATACTCAGCCTTCTGGATAAAAAGCCTTCAAGAGATATACTAAAAGAATTCGATTCTATAAATCAAACAGACTAATGAAATGGATATATGATCTGTCTTTAAATGAATTAAAAAACGAAATTGTAACTCTCGGACTAAGAGAGTTTATATCAGATCAGGTTTTCCAATGGATTTATCAAAAAAATGTTCAGAATATCAAGCTGTGGTCGAATATAAGTAAATATAATAGAGAACTTTTTTTAAAACAATATAGTACTCTATTAAACAAATTAATAGATAAAAAAGAAGATAACCATGGGACAAAAAAATTCCTTATTGAATTAGAGGATAAAAATAAAATTGAGTCTGTATTAATAAAAGAGAGAAATCACTATACATTCTGTATCTCTTCACAAGTTGGATGTGCATTGAATTGTGCTTTTTGTGCTACAGGCAAAATGGGCTTTACAAGAGATTTAAGTTCAGGAGAAATTCTATCTCAAATATTAATATTACAAAAGGAAATATATGATTACAATGGAAAGGTAAACATAGTTTTTATGGGTATGGGAGAACCATTACTCAATTATAAAAACCTAAAAAAAGCATTATCTATCATTACTTCCGAAAGAGGAATTAATTTTTCTCCAAAAAACATAACAGTGTCAACTGCTGGAATTCTAAATTACATCAAGCAAATAGAAATAGACTTTCCAAACATAAAGATAAGTTTATCTTTAAATGCCCCTGATAATCAAATCAGAGAGCAATTAATGCCTATCTCAAAAAAGGAAAATATAAACAATATATTAGACTATTTCAGAAATTACAAAAGGAAACATAAAATTACTTTTGAGTATGTATTAATAAAAGGCATAAATGATTCTATTCAGGATGCAAAAAAAGTTTCTCAATTATTAAGAGGAATCTTATGTAAGATAAACCTGATTCCCTACAATGAAAACATCAATATTAAGTTCAAAAGCCCTTCAAAAAAGGATATTGAAAAATTTAAGGAATATTTGTATTTAAAAGGATATACTGTGGTATTGCGTTGGTCTAAAGGGAAAGATATAAAATCGGCTTGTGGACAGCTTGCAACGCAGATAAAGGAAAATTAAAATGAAGATCTAATGAAATATAAAATAAAATATAAATTTGAACTTGACGAATTTCAGAAACAGGCATATGAAGCAGTAGAAAAAAATCATTCCGTTCTTGTTTCAGCTCCTACTGGTACAGGAAAAACAGTAATTGCAGAACATGTAATGACAAAGTGTTTATATGAAGGTAAAAAGGTTATATACACTGCACCAATCAAAGCTATTTCAAATCAAAAATATCGTGAATTTACAACCTTATTTCCAGATAAAGTTGGTATTATTACAGGGGATGTAAGCATAAATCCATTTGCTTCTCTTTTAATTATGACCACTGAAATTTTTCGCAATAGAGTACTGGAAAGAAAAAAGAGTTTAATAGACCATTCATGGATTATTTTTGACGAGATTCACTATCTTGACGATATTGATAGAGGAACTGTTTGGGAAGAATCCTTAATCCTTATGCCTCCGCATATCAGATTTATTGGTCTTTCAGCAACAATTCCAAATATCGATGAGTTTGCATCATGGTTAAAAAGCATACACTCTCATCCTATAGAAATTATAAAAACTACCATAAGGCCTGTTCCTTTACATTTTTATTTTCAATGTTCAGGAAAAATATTAAATGAATTAAAAACTGTAAAAAAAATCGGCTATAGCAGAAGAAAAAATATTTATCATAAATACAATTACAATCAATATTATAGATCTCCAAGAAGCTCAATTAACTTAAAAAAGGGGACCTACAATAATAGCCCAATTTCTCTTATACGGCACTTAATTAAGGCTAATCGCCTGCCCTGTATATACTTTTCCTTTAGTAGGAAACGCTGTGAATATCTTGCAAAAAAAACACTCTCCTTGAGCTTAATAAGTATAGAAGAGCAAAATAATGCGCAAATGGTTTATGACCACATATGCGACGAACTGAAACTTTCTGAAAGCGAACGGAAACTTGAGCTAAGAGAATTGGTTTCAAAAGGTATTGCATACCATCATGCAGGCATTCACCCTATGCTAAAAGAGGTTATTGAACAACTTTTTTATGCAAAATATATTAAGATCATATTTACAACTGAAACTTTTGCTCTTGGTATAAATATGCCTGCAAAGAGTGTTGTAATAGATGAGATGAGAAAAAATTACGGCAAGTTTCATAGAGTGTTAAAGACACGTGACTTTCATCAAATGGCAGGAAGATCCGGAAGAAGGGGAATCGACAAAGAGGGTTTTGTTTATTGCCGAATAAATCCTGAAGAACTTAGCTTCCCTCAGATAAGCCACATACTTTCTGCAAGTTCAGAACCTATAAGAAGCCGTTTCAATGCTTCCTATGCTACCATATTAAACCTTTATGAAAATTATGAAGAAAACTTTCTGAATATCTTTTCTCTCTCTTTTTATCACTTCCTTGAGAAAAAACAACCGAATTCTTATCAATTAAATCAAATGAAGTCTAAATTAAAAATCCTAAAACGACTCGATTATATAAGGGATAAAAAACTCACAATAAAAGGACATCTTGCTAAAAAACTATATGGTTATGAATTAATACTTGCTGAATTATATAAATCAGGTATTCTTGAGAAATTATCTACTAATGAGCTGGGCATACTATGTCTGGCTGTTGTATTTGAGCCTAAACCAAGATCAAAAAAAGCGAAACTCAGCCATGAATTAAAGCGTATAAAAGCTGAAAGCGATAAAATCATAAAAGATATCCGCAATATTGAGAAAAGATATAGAATAGATAGCATGAGCAAAAAACCCTTTTTTGATTTATCTTTCTCCTTAATTGATTGGATGAAAAATAAATCATTTGATAATATAATAGAGAAGACTGATCTAGATGAAGGCGAGATAATTAGATACTATAGGATGAGCATTCAGATATTAAGAGAGATGCTTGATACTCCTGTTCCAACAGAATTAAAAGAAAAGATCTCAAAGGCAATCAACTTGATTAATTATGGAGCAATAGATGCAGAAACCCAATTGCAAAGTACTGAAAATATAGAATTATGATTTTATTCTATCCTTAAATTTTTTTGCGCTTCTTACAAAAGAAACAAACAAGGGGTGAGGCTTTGTTGGCCTTGACTTGAACTCTGGATGAAATTGACACCCAATAAACCATGGATGATCTTTTAACTCGATCACTTCAACAAGATTTCTTTCAGGATTTTTACCACTTATTATCATTCCATTATCCTCAAAAGCAGTTTCAAATTTCGGATTGAACTCAAATCTGTGCCTGTGCCTTTCAAATACCTTCTCTGTTTTATAAATACTATAACAAAGTGTGCTCTTCTTTAAAACACATTCATATTTACCCAATCTCATATTGTGTCCAACTTCTTCAATATTAACCAACTCTTTTAATTTAAGAAATATCTTGTTAAGCGTATATTTATTAAACTCAACTGAATCTGCATCCTTTATTTCAGCAACATTCCTTATAAATTCAATTGATGCAATTTGCATACCAAGACAAATTCCCAAAAAAGGAATTTTATTGATTCTACTATATTCCACTGCTTTTATCATTCCATCAATGCCACGAATACCAAATCCTCCAGGTACAAGAATTGCATGCGAAAGTTTAAATCTTTCCATAAGATCACATTTCAGTAGATCTTCAGATTCAACAAGATCAAGTTTTACTTTCAGATTATTTTCAACTCCTGCATGGAAGAGAGCTTCATATAAACTCTTATATGAATCATTTAACTGAATATATTTCCCAACAATACTAATAACAATTTCTTCTTTCAAATTTTTAGCTATATTTACCCATTTTTCCCAATTTTCAGAATCATCTTTCTTTTTTTTAAGATTAAGTTTTTTTAAAATATTATTTCCCAACCCCTCTTTTTTAAATATCAATGGAATCTCATATATGGTTTTAACATCAGGAGCACTTACAACATCATCAAATTTCAAATTTGTAAAAAGAGCAATTTTCTTCTTTATATCATCACTTAAAGGGATTTCTGCTCTGCAAAGCAAAATATCAGGTTGAATTCCGATCTCCCTTAAAGCCTTAACACTATGCTGTGTTGGTTTTGTTTTAAGCTCACCAGCAGTTTTAACAAAAGGCACTAAAGTCAAATGAACATAGAGCGAATCATCATTCTCAAGCTCAAGCCCAATCTGTCTTATTGCCTCAAGAAAAGGCAAACTTTCAATATCCCCAACAGTACCTCCAATTTCTACAAGGATCACATCATACTTCCCATGCATTAACCTTATTGCTGATTTTATCTCATCTGTAACATGGGGTATAACCTGAACTGTTTTACCAAGATAATCTCCCCTTCTTTCTTTCTGAATTACATCATTATAAATTTTACCTGCAGTCCAATTATTTTGCTGAGACATTTTAGCTGTAGTAAAGCGTTCATAATGACCTAAATCAAGATCTGTTTCTGCTCCATCATCAGTAACAAAAACTTCTCCATGCTGGAATGGGCTCATTGTTCCTGGATCAACATTTAAATATGGATCAAGCTTTAAAATAGAAATCGTAAATCCATAGGATTCAAGTATATTACCAATCGAAGCTGCAGCAACTCCTTTCCCAAGTGCAGAAAGTACCCCACCGGTTATAAAGATATATTTTGTTTTCAACAATTTTTACCTCAAAATTTATATTTCTCTCTGTAAATCATCATTTAGAATACTCTCCAGTTTTATAATATCTTTTGGAACATCAACCCCATAGGATTTATAATTGGTTTTAATAACATTTATCTTCACATCATTATCTATAAATCTTAATTGTTCTAATTTTTCTATGTCTTCTAGATCTGATACATGAGATTCAGCAAATTTTTTCAAAGCATTTCTCATATAACCATAAATTCCTATATGCTGATAAAAACCCTTAAAATTTGATTTAGCCTGAAAAGGCATAGGCGAACGAGAAAAATATAGAGCCTTCAGGTTTTTATTAAAAACCACCTTAACTATATTTTCAGAAATAAAATCATCATAAGAAAAATTAAAATAAGCAGCTGTTACGACATCATACTTATTCTTTTGTAGTTTCTCATACACATCCGCTATCAATTCCTCAGATATCAAAGGTTCATCCCCTTGAATGTTTACTATTGCATCATAGTCACTATTTTTTAAAACTTCCCACACCCTATCCGTACCTGATTTATGTTTTTCAGATGTCAATTTAAAATTTCCCCCAAAATCACTAACAACTTTTATAATTCTCTTATCATCAGTTGCTACAATTATATCAGAAAACTTTTTTGATTTTTTAACCTGAATATATACCCTCTCTATCATTGTTATTCCATTGATCTTTACAAGAGGTTTACCTTTAAATCTTTTAGAATTATATCGTGCAGGAATGATTGCAGCAATTTTCATATTAATTATTTATATATCTTCTGGTTCTTTCCTTTTTCATCACTTTCAGGAGCTTTCATATCCATTTGACAAGATCCTTGAAAAAAGGCTCCGTCTTCAATAATTAATTTTGCACAAGTAATAGTACCATCAACTCTCCCTTTTGATAAAATCTCAACCTTACCTTTTGCAACAATAGAGCCTTTCAATCTCCCGTTCACAGATACTGTTTTTACTTGCACATCAGCATCCACAACACCAGTTTCACCGATTATCAATGCTGTCCCGGATAGAATCTTACCTTTAAATTTTCCATCAATTCTAAAAGAATCTTTAAATCTCATATCTCCATTTACTCCTGTCTCTTTATCAATAAATCCACTTAATTTGGCACCTTCTTCAATTTTCGGCATATTTTACTCCTTTAAAAACATTTTATAAATCCTTTCAAATTCTTCAAGCTTAGTAAAATATATCTCTATTTTACCTTCACCTTTATTTGAATATTTTAGCTTTACTTTAGTTGAAAAGAATTTTACCAATTTATCTTCAATTTTTTGCAAATCTGGATCACGCTGAACTATTTTTTTTGTATCTTTCAAATAAAATTTCTTTACAAAAGATTCAGTTTGTCTTACAGAAAGTTTCTTCTTTAAAATATTTGAAAAAGCCTCTAGCATATCATCATTACTGTTTAAGGAAAGGATTGCCCTTGCATGACCCTGTGTGATTTCACTTGATATCACACCCTGCTTTATTGCTTCAGGCAATTTCAATAACCTTAAAAAATTTGTTAAGGTGCTTCTTTTCATACCGATCTTCTTTGATACATTTTCCTGATTAAGTCCGGATTTCTTCATTAACAAATCAATTCCTTCAGAAACCTCAATAGCATTGAGATCTTCTCTTTGTATATTTTCAACAAGTGCCCCAATCATAACATCATCAACGGATATATCCTTAATAATAGCAGGGACTTTTTTCCATTTCAAATATTGAACAGCTCTCCATCTCCTCTCCCCAACAACCAAATAAAACTTTTCAGCCTTTTTATAAACAATAACAGGCTGTATCATACCTGCTTCCTTTATAGAATTTGCAAGATCTTTTATTTTTTCTATGTTAAATTTTTTCCTTGGCTGAAATGGGTTCGGATATATATCTTCTATATTGATTTCAACAAAATTACTTCCTAGTTCAGATGAACTCTTGTTTGAAATAATTGCCTCAATACCCTTACCTAACGCTTTTCTTTTCATAATGCCATAATCTCCTTTGCTAAAGACATATAAGCCTCAGAGCCCTTTGATTTAATATCATATAATTGAATTGGCTTTCCAAAACTTGGAGCCTCAGACAACCTTACATTGCGAGGAACAATCGAACCATAAACCTTTGACTGAAAATAAGCTTTTATCTCTTCTTCTACTTGCTTAGATAAATTCGTTCTTTCATCATACATAGTTACTAATATTCCATTTATTTCAAGTGTTGAATTAAAATTCTCTTTTATTCTATTTATTGTATCCATTAAATCAGAAAGGCCCTCAAGTGCATAATATTCGGCTTGAATAGGTATCAAGACGCTATTTGCTGCAGTTAAAGCATTGATCGTTAAAAGCCCAAGCGAGGGTGGTGAATCAATAATAATATAATCAAAATTCATCTTGATATTTTCTAAAGCCTTTTTTAAATACAGATGATTGTCATCTTCAGAAACAATTTCAAGTTCAAATCTTGCAAAATTTCTGGATGAAGGTATTAGCTTCAAATAACTTAAATTGCAATCTAAAATAGCCTCTTCCATAGAACACTCTTCAATTAAAACAGAATAAATATCCTTTCTATGTTTATTTTTATCAAAACCCAAACCTGTTGTAGAATTAGCTTGAGGGTCAAGATCAACAATTAAAACCCTTTTTTCTGCTATTGCAAATGCTGCTGCCAGATTAATAGCTGTTGTTGTTTTGCCAACACCACCCTTCTGGTTTGCAACAGCAATAATATTACAATAATTTTTTTTATGTTTCACGTGAAACCCTTTATTTTTAAAATGATTAAATTGTCTCTGAAAAAAACATTATAGATGTTTTTGTCTCTATTTTCCAGTGCTTTCTTGTTTTTTTTTATTTTGTTTTTAGATGTAATGATAACAAGCTCTTGTGCAAACCCTTTTTTAATTAAATCATAAAGCATCTCGTTTTTTGGAAACCCTCTCGCTATAAGAGTAACTCCCTTCTCTAAATTTCTCTTAAAATACTCTTTTATATCTAAATTATAAACTTCAACATTCTTTAATGATATACTCCTTATCAATAAGTCTAAAAAAGCTGCTTTTTTTATCTTGCTTTCAACAAGTTTAATTTTCTTTTGCCTGTTCATTATTGCAATAGGTACTCCGAGAATTCCATTCCCACTGCCAGCATCAACTATTGTGTTATTTGTTATTAATTTATCTAATAACATTGTTTCTTCAATCAACCTTTCAATACCTTTCTTATCTACATTTCTTGATATTATATTTATCTTTTTATTATACTCCATAAGGTTTTCTATATATTCTTCTATTAATTTCTTTTTTTCAAATTCCATGTTTAAAAAACAGAATTTTTTTAATTAAATCTATTCTACTCTTTGCTCTTAACAAATACATAATATGCTGCTGAAAGAATCCAAACAGTTAAAATGATAGGAGAATTCTTTTTAAAATCAACAATTAAAAAATATGGAGATACCAGAATGATTAATATTAAAATAATAGCAAATGTTTTTTTTATTATTTCTTTCAAATCTTATTAAAACCCAAAATATTGCTCAAACTCTCTTGGGTGGGGTGTATGTCTAACATCATCAATTTCTTTTCTCTTAAATTTTACCCACTGCGAAATCAATTCATCATTAAAAACATTATTGACTTTTAAATAATCGTTATCCCTTGCAAGATAATCCAACGCCTCTGAAAGGCTCTCAGGCAACATTTTTATCTTTTTTCGTATTGACTTTACATCCGGAATTCCCGAATCAAAAGGTCCAAAACCAAATCTCTCTGGCTCAATATCTTTACTAATACCATCTATACCAGCTAATAACATAGAAGAAAGAAATAAATATGGATTAGAAGAGGCATCTCCAGGTCTGTATTCCATACGAGTTTCATTGTCTTGAACATAAGTCGGAATTCTTATTGCAGCGTTTCTATTTGACTTTGCAAAAACTGCTGAAACGGGAGCTTCAAACCCCCTAACCAATCTTTTATATGAATTTGTTGAAGGGTTTGTAAATGCACACAAAGATCCTGAATGAAATAGCAATCCCGAAATATAGTTTAGCCCTTTATCTGAAAAATTTCCATATTTTCCCTTTTCAAAAAATATATTTTTATCATTCTTCATTATCCATTGATGAACATGCCATCCATTTCCAGCTGTATTATTGAGAGGTTTTGGCATGAAAGTTAAAAAAATGCCATATTTTTTTGCCAAACTGAAAAGCACATACTTTATTATTACAGAAGCATCTGCAGTTTTCAGTAAAGCATTAAATTTTGTTTCAATCTCATGTTGATTTACAGCAACTTCATGATGATGGTACTTAATTTCTATTCCAAGGTTTTCCATTATAGAAACAGCTTCATTCTTAAAATCAATATAATCGTCATCAGGAGAACTTGAATGATAATAATTTCTATTCTCTCCAGAATCTTTTTCTAAATAATAATAAGTGCTATTATCTTTCACATAATATTCTGCATCTTTGAAAATAAAAAATTCGAATTCTGGTCCAAACATTCCATGAGTTCCAATTTTTAAATCCTTTAAAACTTTCTCAGCTTTTTCAGCGATAAATCTAACATCCTGTGAGAATCTTGTCCTTTTCTTGTCAGTTAAATGCACATTTGCTAAAAATACTGCTGTTTTTTTCTCTGAAAAAGGATCTATAAACATTGTATCAAGATCAGGAATCATAACCATATCACTTTTTTCAGGTTTAGCAAATCCATAAGAAGAAGCATCAAACCCCACACCATTCTTTAGTAAATCAGCATCAAACATTTTTTTTGGAAGAATTAAAGAGTGTAGTTTCCCTCTTAAATCCAGGCTTTTTAAATCAATGAATTCGACTTTTTTCTCATTTAAATCTTTTTTTATTTTTCTTATTTTTTGGTCCATAATTAACTAAATATAGTTAAAATCTTTTTTTTGTCAAGTTTTTATTCCCTTTAAACTTAAAATAAATGCCCGTTTTTAAAATAATCTCCTGTGGATTTTTATGATCCAATTAAATAAGTTGACTTTATATTCTTATTAGCTATATATTAAAAAGTAATATTAAATACTTATAGATTAAATTATGGTAACAATAAGATGTGCTAAATGCAAAAGTAAAATATTCGAGTATATTAAAATTGGAAAAGGTAAATTATTGCATTGTTGGAAAGATCGAATAATTAAAGATTATAGTATTCAAAATGGGAATGAATATAGATGTCATTGCAGTAATTTAATTGGTATTGATGAAGGGAAATGGATCAAGATGAAACAGCGTTCTTTTACATGTTCAGGCACAATATCAAAAAAAAGGAAGCAAAAAAAATCCAAAATCCAGAACTGAACCCAATTGCTTGGCTTTTTTATATTTAATACTGTGATATAATAAATACAAATATAAAAAACATGCTT
>Ga0209121_10003605_pt1 | contig 14901 bp, 14 predicted proteins | sample Cruoilmetagenom3_FD_187292 | JGI IMG/M metagenome (GOLD analysis project Ga0209121, IMG submission 187292) | Oil polluted marine microbial communities from Coal Oil Point, Santa Barbara, California, USA - Sample 3 (SPAdes) (version 2) | ecosystem: Environmental > Aquatic > Marine > Oil seeps ...
CCATCGGCGCAACAACAATAATGCTCTCGGCCATAGTGGCAATAATTTGTGGCTCAATACGGCGCAGACGCTTGTCCTCATCCACCAGCCAGATAGTACCCCCCGCCTGCAAAGCCGCCAGCGGCAAGGCCCAGGTGTTGGGCACCGGCGCACTTTGCAGCACAACCCGGGTCAACATGCCCGGCAACAAATCCCCATCGTCGATGGGTTTTATCACCACCTGCTGAAAGCGCGTGGCTTCATCGAGGCTGGCACCGATACGCAAAATTTTGCCTTTAAGGCTGTGCTGACGATTGGTATGGAGGACGTCAAAGGTAATAGTAATATCGACCTGGCCGGGCTGACTGATCCACGGCAAATCATTTTTGGGCAGGGAGAGAATAATCTCCAGCGCCTGCTGATTATAGAGTTGGCCGTAGCTTTTTCCCGCCTGCAAATAACCGCCCAATTCCAGCGAGCTGCTGATAACCCGGCCATCAAAAGGCAGGCGATATTCGGTGCGAGAGAGGTTGAGCTCGGCCTGCGCCAGGCGCGCTCGAGCCGCCGCTAACTCTGCTTTAACCTGGGCAATTTGTGGCGCACGGCTCACCAGGGGTGGCGCGAGTAATTCGCCATTTAAGCCTCGCCACTCGGCGAGGGCGGCATCGGCCTCGGCCTGTTCCAACGCCAGGCCGGTCTCCGCCTTCGCTACCGCCGCCTGCTCCTTGGCCCGCTCATTGAGATAGTCACTCTGTTCAATGCGAAACAACACGGCATCGGCTTTGAAATAACCACCAGAATAGAGACTGTCGTCAACCCACAGCACGCGCCCGGACACCTGCGGTGTAAGCCCCACAGAATTGCGCGGCGCGACCCGCCCGGTAGTGGTAATGGCCACCGCATGGGCACCTGTTTGCACCGCAACCACACTGACGGGCAAGCGCGACTCTTCTTCGCTAATGTGCAGAACCTGACGACTATTACTGAAAACTCGCGACAACATCACCGCACCAACGATGATAAATACCACCAGCAGAAGCTGGCGGTTTTCTGATTTCAGTAATTTTATAATTCGATTCACTCGGCCTTTCCTTTCACTTACTTTTTGAGATTCCTCTTCTTTAGAAAAGGATACCTTTCACAAAACTATTTACGTCTTGCTGATCCAGTCACCACCTAAGGCCAGGTGAAGATCAACCCGTGCCCGCCAACTCGCTCGCTGTGCTGCGAGCAGTGATCGCTCGCTATTCTGTCGCCGCCGCTGGGCTTCGAGCAACACTAACAATGGGCTTATACCCTGCTGGTAGCGCTGTTCCGCCAGAACCTCCGCTTTGCGCGCTGCGCTTGTACCCCGCTGCAACAGGGCAACCTGTTCGGCGAGATAGTGCTCCTGTACCAAGGCTGTTTCTACTTCAGCCAGGGCATTGAGTACTAATTTGGCGTATTGCGCGGCCTGCTCACGCAGCTGTGATTCGCGCAATCGAATCTGTGCTCGCAAGCGACCACCTTCAAATAAACGCGTAGTGATTTGCCCGGTCAGCGAGCCGAGAGCATTGTTGTTGTCGAACAACCCGCCCCACTGATCACTGGCAAAACCGCCGTTAATGGATAGGCTCAAATCGGGAAATAAGTCGGCCATCGCCACGCCAACCTGCGCATTGGCGGCCATTAGGCGAAATTCATTGCCACGAATATCGGGCCGTTGATCGAGCAGGGCAGCGGGAATACCGACAGTCACCGCGCCGCTAAGCGGTAAAAGAGGGAAGGCCGTCGCTATCTCTTGCAATGTGCCCGGCCGCTGATTAAGCAACGTATCGAGCACCAGCAGGTTTTCTGTTAACTGCCGAGTCAACACCACCAGCTGGGCTTGGGCCGACGCGACATTCTCCTCGGCGGTATAAACACTGAGCGCCGAGGTGTCTTTCACCCCCAATTGGTAGCGCCGCCCCACCGTGTCAAGCGTGCGCTGGCGACTGTCAACAATATCCGTTTGCACCGCGAGCTCACGCTGGGAAACTGCCACCGAGGCCCGCAGCCTAACCAGCTCTGCCACCAAGGTTTGTTGCAAAGCCAGGTAATCAGCTTCGTTGGCCAAACGTTGGTATTGCGCCGTCTCGACCGAGCGCCTAATTTTGCCAAACAAATCGGCCTGCCAGGAAATACCAAGCCCGACGTTAATGTCGGTGCGATAACTGCGCTCGCTGGGCTGTATAAAATCAGGGGCAAAACTACGGCTGCCATCTACACCCAAACCCACGGATGGCCAACGCTCGCCTCCGGCGATAAGCACGCGCTCGCGGGTCTGAAGGACACGCTCGGCGGCGCTGCGCAAATCGAGGTTTTCTGCCAGTAAGTGGCCGACCCATTGATCGAGCAAAGGGTCACTGTAGGCACGCCACCAGTCGAGCTGTACCGATGGCACCGTGCCCTGGTTCTGACTCTGGTTCTGGCTAGCGGCCCCGCGATAGCTTGCACTGGCGGTGCCTGAGTCGCCCTTTGCTAATGTCACCGGGCGCTGATAATCCGGCCCCAACGTGCAGGACACCTGTACTAGCGTAACAAGCAGGACAATAAGACGAACAGGGGGTAAAATTGCCGAACTCCTCGAGGCTAAACCTCAAAACCAAAAGCTGGGTAAATGCCGCAACATAGCTAGCTAGCACGATGAAAGCAAGCGACAGATAACCGCAACTATCTACGACACCCCACTTTATATTAGGTTTCACAAATACAATATCAACGACCCTTAGCATCCGGCTTTATAATGGCAAAACAAAAGAAAATAAAAACCTGCCCGTGCGGTACCGGCCTGACTCTCGCCCAGTGTTGCCAACCCCTACTAAACAATAAGCAGCGGGCAGTAACCGCCCTTGAACTGATGCGCAGCCGCTACAGCGCCTATACCCTGGGCGATGACGATTACTTGCGGCGCACCTGGCACAGCACGACTCGTCCGGCGCAACTTGATCTGAGCAATAACCAGCAAAGTTGGCAGCGTTTAAAAATTATTGATACCGTTGCCGGACAGGCCGGTGATGACAGCGGCGAAGTGGAGTTTGTCGCCATCTATAAAATTAATGGTCGCGCCGAAGGTCTGCACGAACGCAGCCGCTTCGAGCGGGAGGGTCAGCAGTGGCGCTATATCGACGGCACGGTTAAAAACCAGGTGTAATGCCGTTCATGGCAAACCCTGTTAATCGCAAACCTTCTCGTCAAAAGTCCATTAACAAACGCCTTCGGTTTACACTACGGCATGATTGATAACAGACGATCCGTCAACAAAGGACACTATGAGCACAGCAAAAACTGACATCCTCTTCACTCTCGGTGAAGCGCAGCAAGGCACCCGCGACTGGCCCAACTATTTACAGTATGGCTTTGAAGCCAGCGACGAGGCAGCGCTCATTGCACTGGTCGGCGATAAGTCTCTGCACGGGGCGGCGGGCGATAGTCTGGAAGTCTGGGTGCCGCTCCACGCCTGGCGCACCTTGGGGCAACTGCGCAGTGAGCGTGCGATTATGCCCCTGATCGAACTCTTCGAAGCACTGGTGGAGGATGACTGGGCTCTGCACGAACTTCCCACAGTGATGGGCATGATTGGCAGCGCTGCCATTAAGCCGCTGGGGCACTATATTAAGCAGCAGGATCGCGATGAATTCGCCAGGGCGACGGCGATGGCCGGGCTCAGCGAAATTGCCAAACAACAGCCAGCCCAGCGCAGCAAAGTGATAGAGCACTACCGGCTTTATATTCAGCAGGCCGACAACTCCACAGCGATCATCAATGGTTTGCTGGTCTCCTATCTGCTCGACATTGACGGCAAAGAGCTGATTGATGATGTGCGCGATTTATTTAGCCGCCAGTGTGTTGATATCACCTGCGCCGGCGATATCGAAGACGTTGAAATGGCTCTGGGTTTACGCCTCGAGCGCTCCACGCCCAAAGTCATGCCCGCTCAAGACTATGATCCCAACACGTTCGACCCAAATGACCTGAACCTTAGCGGGCTTGACACAAGCCCCCTGCCCCGCCCAGATGGCGACGATATTATTGAGTGGCTCGACTATTACCTCGACCACCACAGCTCGGAGACATCAATATTCGATGTCTCCGAGCTAGATGGCTATTTCGCCGCCATCGCCTGCGCGCCGCAAATGATCATGCCTTCTATATGGCTGCCAGCGCTGTGGGGCGGCGAAGAACACAGTCCCGCCTGGGATAGTCTTGAAGAGGCCGATGCCTTCAACCAGTACGTCATGAGTTTCTATAACATTGTCATGGCAGACATGAATGATGATAGCTACGAAGCCCTGTATATGCAGGGGGTGGTTAACGAGCGGACCTATACCCTCGTCGACGACTGGTGCGCTGGGTTTTTACGCGGTATCAACCTCTGGGGGCCAATTTCACCGGCCGACACCGTCATGCTGGAGATGGCCCTCGAACCGATTCGACAATTTTCAACCGAGCGCGGTTTAGGCGAACTGGCAGAACTCAATGACGACGAAGTTGAGCAGCGCCAGCAGGCCATTGAACCGGCCGTACGCAAACTGTTTCTACACTTTTTTGAGCGCCGCAAACAGGACAATCAAACCGTTATGAGAGCCACGCCCAAGGCGGGCAGAAATGAACCCTGCCCCTGCGGAAGCGGCAAAAAATATAAGAAGTGCTGTTTGCACTAGTACTGTAAAAACGCAGCCTCTAATTTAAAGAGTGGCCAACCAAGCGCTACGGAGAAAAACATGTCGCCGACGCCTGCAGGCAGGCAGGCAGAGCTTACGCCCCGGTAAAAAGCCGATGAGCTAGGGCTGAGTGCCGACGACCTTGTACGTTTGTAGAGCGGCCAGATTAAACCGCCACAAAAGCCGCTTACACACTGAGTTTCAGCATTGAATATCAAGCTCCTTACTTGTTGATATTCAGCGACTTGGCTACTATATACTCCTCTGTCTACTATCCAGTCTGGTCGCTATATGTCTCTATTTGATTTCGCCGATGGCCGCGAGGGTTACTACGGCGATTACGGCGGTACGTTTTTACCGGAAATTCTCGCCACTACGGTTGAAGAATTGCGCCTCTGCTTTCGCAGCTGCAAGGAAGACCCAACCTTCTGGGCCGAATTTGTCGAGCTGATGCGCACCTATTCGGGCCGCCCGACGCCGGTCTCCTATCTCGAGAACCTGTCGAACAAGCTCGGCGGTGCGCGCATTTACGTCAAGCGCGAAGACCTCAACCACACCGGCTCACACAAAATTAACAATGTCATGGGCCAGGGCTTAATCTGCAGGCGCCTGGGTAAAAAGCGCGTGATTGCCGAAACCGGTGCCGGTCAGCACGGCTTTGCCACCGCGACCATGGCAGCCCGCTTTGGCTTTGACTGCAAAATCTATATGGGCGCGGTCGATGTCGCTCGCCAGCGACCCAATGTTTTCTGGATGGAAAACCTCGGTGCCGAAGTCATCGCCGTACAGGACGGCCAGCGCACACTTAAAGATGCCATTAACGAGTGCCTGCGCGACTGGGTCACCAATATGGGTGACACCCACTACGTATTGGGCACGGCCTGCGGTCCCCATCCCTTCCCGGAAATGGTCAGCTTCTTTCAGGCCATTATCGGCAAAGAGGCGCGCCAGCAAATCGTTCAGGAAGCCGGAAAATTGCCCGACCGGGTCTACGCTTGTGTTGGCGGCGGCTCCAATGCCATCGGTATTTTTCAGGGCTTTATGGATGACAATGTCGAGTTAATTGGCGTTGAAGCCGGCGGCCACGGCCCCGGCTCCGGCCTGCACGCCGCGCGACTCGCCTATAACGACGCCTCGGTCGGCGTAGCCCAGGGCTTTAAGACCTACTTCCTGCAAAATGATGACGGCAATATGCTCGAGACCCACTCCATTGCCGCCGGGCTCGACTACATTGGCATCAACCCTATTCTCAGTGATTTATGGGAAAAAGACCGCGTGCGCTTTGAAGCGGCCACCGATGAAATGGTGCGCGACACGCTGAAGCTGGTGATGCGTACCGAAGGGCTGATTCCGGCCCTGGAGAGCACCCACGCTTTCGCCCTGGCCGTTGCCGAAGCGCCTAAGATGGGCAAGGACGAGGTGATTCTGATTAATCAATCGGGCCGTGGCGACAAAGATATTTTTACCGTCGCCGACACCATCGAAGACGATCACTGGAAAGAATTCATTAAAGACAAGGCGGTAGAATATGGTGCTTGAACAATACCTACGCGAACGCCTGCAGCAGAAAGACCTGCTGCTGATGACCCATGTTGTCTGCGGCTACCCCTCCTTCGAAGACAATTGGCGTGAACTCGAAATCATGGCCGAATTCGGCGTCGACATGGTGGAGCTACAGTTCCCCTTTTCAGAGCCCTCCGCCGATGGCCCACTGTTTGTTAAAGCCAATCAGGAAGCCGTTAGCAGTGGTGTACGCCCGGCCGACTGCTTTGAATTTATGCGCAAGGTCAGCGAGCACTTCCCTTTTAAAGTACTGATGATGGGCTACTACAACACCGCCTTTAAAATGGGCCACGAGTCGTTTATCAAGCAGCTGAGCGCCGCTGGTGGCTGTGGTTATATTCTGCCTGATCTGCCCGTTGAAGAAGCCGGAGAGCTGCACGCACTATCGAAACCCAGTGAACTCGCCCCCATCGTACTGATGACGCCCACCAATACCGATGCTCGCCTAAAAGTTCTCGGCGCAGCCGCAGAGGGCTTTATTTACGCTGTGGCCCGTAAAGGTGTCACCGGCGGGCAGACTGAAATGGGCGATGACCTGAAAGCTTTTATCGCCCACTGTAAAAAGCATACTAATCTGCCCATTGCCGTGGGCTTTGGCGTCAGCCAAAAGGCTGATCTCGACTTCCTGCGCGGCAAAGCCGATATCGCCATTATCGGCACTGCGGCATTAAAAGCCTGGGAGGATGGCGGCGAAGACAGCTTGCGGGCCTTCTTTTCAGGCTTGCTGGGCTAATATTTACAGATCAACTAGCGACCCAGCGGCGCTATTTTTAGGACCAGCGGTAAGTGGTGTTTTTTTGCTGAGACACAAACCACAGAAGCTCGATTTGGCCGCCTGGGAAATTGCCCTGCACCCACAACTGGACTACAGTTATACCGCATCGACAGACACAGGTCACTTGCTGACCGGGAGCACAGGTCTTGGACGTTCAGAATATTGGCGGCGCCGTAAATAGAGGCGTCCAACAGGAAGCGAGCAGTGTGGCCGGCGCCATTAGCGCAGACCAAAACGTTGCTTCGAACAATGCATCCTCTCGCGACAGCCAGGTAACACTGAGCACGACCAGCCCAGGTGATGCACAAAGAATCCTCAATCAGCAACTACAGACTGCACTGAGCAAGGTTCAGGAAACCACAAACCCTTCACGACTCAATACCCTCGATACCAATAGCGGTTCGCCCAGCCAGGTTGCCGGCCAAACCCTCAGCACCATTCAACGCGGTCTGGCTGACATCAGCGACACTTCAGGTGGTGAAGAACAAGTCGATTTTTTGAACGAGGCCGCACAAGGCGTGAATAACGGTTTTGCTGAGACACGAGACCTACTCTCCAATATTAGCGCTCGTGCAGACGAAGTTCGCGCCAATATCGACGCCACTGAAGAGCTGGTGCAACGCGGTGTTGAGAGTATCCGCGATGACCTGGCTGCCGATTCAAAGCCCGCTAACGGCACACCGGCTGACAAACTCGTCAGCTAGTTTAAACACCTGTTGGGGCAAGCGCTTGCGCCACGGCCTCACAGGTGATTTTCCCTTCATGGGTATTCAAACCCCGCGCAAAACCCGGATCATCATCTAAAGCAGCAAGTCCACTATCTGCCAATTTCACTACATAGGGCAAGGTCGCCCGCGTCAGCGCCAACGTTGATAGTCGCGGATAGGCACCCGGCATATTTGTCACCCCGTAGTGAATAACGCCGTGCTTTTCATAAACGGGATCATCGTGCGTGGTGGGATGCACAGTCTCGATACACCCCCCCTGATCAATACTGACATCAACGATTACCGAACCCGGCTGCATTTTCTTGACCATTGCCTCACTGACCAAATGCGGAGCCCGACCACCACGTTGTAGTACGGCACCAATTAAAAGGTCCGTATCACCTAGCTCTACGGCAATATTGTCCGGTGTCGACACCACAAAGTTGAGATTGCTTGACACAAAGGCTTCTAACTCAGCTTGTCGCTCGCGATGGCGCCCACACAAATAAACCTGGGCACCTAGACTATCTGCAACCCGAGCGGCATGTAAACCTACGACTCCATCGCCAACCACCACGACCTTGCCAAAACGCTCATCAAATAGTTTTGCTAGCAGCATCCCTTTGCCACCATTAAAGCGGGCAAGATAATAGTTGCCGATAGTCACCGCCATGCTACCCGCTACGGCACTCATGGGTGCGAGCAGGGGCAGACCGCCGCCAGCATCTTCAACCGTTTCATAGGCGATGGCGGTGGTACTATTAGCGAGTAAGGTTTCTGTCAGCACAGGTGCCACACCGGCTAAATGAAAGTAAGTAAACAGTATTTGCTGCTTTAGATAGCGATACTCTGAGGCAATGGGTTCTTTAACCTTCAAGACCAGATCATTTGCCCAGGCCTCGGCAGTTGAGACAATTTGGCCCCCCGCCTGGCGATAGTCTTCATCACTAAAACCGGAACCCAGGCCCGCACCTTGCTCAATCAGCACCTGATGACTGCGCACCACCAAAGCCTGTGTGCCCTGAGGTGTTAAAGCCACGCGGTTTTCGCGAATTTTGATCTCTTTAGCCACGCCAATTCGCATAACACTCTCCCTTTAATTCAATGCTACATTCGATTAAGTCTACGCCAAAACTAAGCGAGAACTATTCAACTTATCTTAAAGCCAAGTGTTCACGGTTCATCGACTACACTTGCGTGCTAATGTTTATCAATAATCCGGTTACACTTGAGAAACTGGAGTTCTTTGAGGTATTTGTTTTGAACAATATTTACAGCACCACCTGCCTGTTGGGCACGCTATTTTTACTCAGCGCCTGTGTAGGCAATTCTCCGCAGTCTTCCGGCGGAATCATTATCGACACAAAAGGCGTCGATATGTCAGCTTACTACCAGGATCTACACGAATGCCGAAACTACGCATCACAAGTTAATACTGGCGCCCAGATCGCGGGGAAAACGGTCAGCGGCGCTGTTATCGGCGGCGCTATTGGCGCAATTGCTGGCGATAGCGATGCTGCCAAGCGGGCAGCCGGGGTCGGAGGCTTGCTCGGTGCGGTCAAAGGTTCGGGCCAGGCTAGCAGAGAAAAACAACGGGTAGTGAAAAACTGCCTGAGAGGTCGAGGCTACCGGGTATTAAATTAAGGCGCCAGGCAGCAAATTAACCAGCACTTGCTTCAGCCGCAAAATCGCCTTTTATACTACCGAGCATAAGGTCGAGATCACCATAAGCTTCTTTAAAAGTGGTGTGAACAAGCTTATAAGGATGGTCAAAAAAGTGTCCGTGATCCTGCACATATTCCATATGCTGACGCCCGGCTCTGTCGAAAGGATGCATCATCGAATCATCGCGACCATTAAAGCCCAGAGCCTCAATCCCCACTTTCTCGCACAGCTCAAGATTAAAGGCCGGGGTTGATTTCACCCATTTACCCTCTAAATACATCTCGACATAACCGTGGTACATAAATAGATCATTGCCTGCCATCGCCGCTTTCAACTTTGGCGAGCAGAGGTGGTTCCTCACATCGGCATAACCAATACGGGCGGGAATATCCGCAGCTCGAGCGCAGGCTGTCAGTAGAATCGCTTTAGGGATGCAAAAAGCTAATTTTTGGCTGGCGATATGACTGGCGGTAAAGTTGGCCCCGTCCATATTCATGGAGTAGGGGTCGTAACGCAGGCCGTCGCGTACCCCGTAATACAGGGCCACTGCGCGCTCTACCCTCGTTGTGCCGGCACCCTCCAGAGCCTTTTCGGCAAACGCTTGAACAGCGGGGTGGTCCGAGTCAATAAAGATACCGGGCTTAAGATATTCATTGATGGCGGCGGGACTCACGTCTTCACCGCCAATTGATGGGTCTTGATCTATTGTCATTATTTGTCTCGATAATTGGGGAGCAAGCGCTGTAGCTTAAGTCTGTAATTCTTCGCTACGTTTTTCCAGGCGCTCGCGCAAATAAGTGGCCAGGCCTGCGCACTCAATCAGCGTAGCCAATTCAGCGCGACTAGACTGCACACTATTAAAAATGGCATTGAAATAATCAATACTGACTTTAGGATTAGGACGCTCAACTAATTCAGCAGCGTCGCCCAAGCTAATCTCGCCGGCCTTGAGCACACGATAGTACCAGCCGGTGATACCCTCACGTGCTACAAACTCCATTAAGTCACTCTGTTTAAAGATCGCATTGATTTTCCAGCAGGGTCGTCGAGGCTCCGATACCTGTACCAGTACGGTGCCAAAGCGGTATTTGTCACCAATGCACACCGTCGCCTCGGACATTTCAGCAATGGTGATATTTTCACCAATGGAACCCGGCACTGCCACGCCACCCAGTTCCGTATAGGCTTCGATAATTCGTCGGTAGCTGGGCAGAGAGTATTGGTGCAGCGCTTTATCGGGGCCGCCGTGATAGCGCTTATCGACCTGCACATCGCCTTCAATGCCGAGTTCATCCACTTCAACAAAACTAACAGACTGTTTGTAAATGCCCGTGTATTCGCTGGAAGGCTTGAGAATTTGTGCTTTACCGCGATATAAACCCTGAATGTTCATGTAGTTCTCCAGCCTTATTGTCATTATCAAGTAAAGAAAGCCGAGCAACAAAAACCCAGCAAAGAAAGCGGGCAAAAAAAACGAGGCAACTAAGCCTCGTTTTTTAACTGCTGAACTAAAGTAAGGAATTACTCAGCCGCTGGCGCAGCGTCCTGGGCTTTAGGTGGCAAGCCACCCTCCGCTTCAGAGACTTCTTTCATCGACAGTTTAATACGGCCACGGGCATCAACGTCGAGGACTTTAACCTTGATTTGCTGACCTTCTGACAAATAGTCAGAGACCTTTTCAACGCGCTCCTGGGCAATTTGCGAGATATGCACCAGACCATCGGTACCGGGCATAATCGTTACAAAGGCACCAAAGTCGACAACGCGAGCAACTGTGCCATCGTAGATACGACCCACTTCAGCTTCAGCGGTGATTTCTTCGATGCGGAAAATAGCGTCCTTCAAACCATCGCGATCATCACTGTAGATACGAATGCTGCCATCGTCTTCAATGTCGATAGTCGCACCCGTTTCTTCAGTGAGCATGCGAATGGTTGCGCCGCCTTTACCGATAACATCGCGGATTTTGTCCGGATCAATTTTCAGTGTGTGGTAGCGCGGTGCCGATTCAGCAACATCGTCACGGCTGACTGCGAGAGTCTTGTTCATTTCACCGAGAATATGCAAACGGGCTGCCAATGCCTGGGTCAGCGCTTCCTGCATGATTTCTTCGGTGATACCTTCGATCTTGATATCCATTTGCAGGGCGGTAATACCGGCAGCACTACCAGCCACTTTAAAGTCCATGTCGCCGAGGTGGTCTTCATCACCGAGAATATCGGTCAGTACGGCAAAGCCTTCGTCTTCTTTAACCAGGCCCATGGCAATACCGGCAACGGGTGCCTTGATGGGTACACCGGCATCCATCAAGGCAAGGCTGGAGCCACAAACTGACGCCATAGAGCTTGAACCATTAGATTCAGTGATCTCTGAAACCACGCGAATAGTGTAGGGGAAGTCGTCGTCATTGGGCAGGACGGCAGCAATACCACGACGCGCCAGGCGGCCATGACCGGTCTCACGACGGCTGGTGCCACCCATGCGGCCCGCTTCACCCACCGAGTAGGGAGGGAAGTTGTAGTGCAGCATAAAGGCATCGCGCTTCATGCCCTCGAGAGCATCGATATTCTGCGCGTCACGCAGTGAACCCAATGTCGCGGCAACGATGGCCTGAGTCTCGCCACGGGTAAACAGCGAAGAGCCATGTACCTTGGGCAGAATGCCAACATCGACAGCGATGGGGCGAACGGTGGTGCTATTGCGACCATCGATACGCGCTTCGCCACGGATGATGCGGCCACGAACGATTTTCTTCTCGCACTTCTTGAAGGTTTCGCGCACGTCTTCTGCAGCGACATCACCTTCCTCGCTAACGAGCTGAGCGATAGCGCTATCGCGGATTTCGTCGAGACGCGCGGTGCGCTCTTGCTTGTCAGTAATTTGATAAGCCGCTTCAACATCAGCGCCAACGGCTGTGTTAAGAGCCGCCGTTAATTCGACGTTTTCAGGCGCTGCCTGCCAATCCCAAACGGGCTTGCCAGCTTCGCGAACCAGCTCTTCGATGGCCTGAATAACCGCCTGCATTTCCTGGTGGGCATAAAGTACACCACCCAACATCAAGTCTTCTGACAATTCTTTAGCTTCGGACTCAACCATCAACACGGCATCTTTTGTACCGGCGACAACCATGTCGAGATCAGAAGTGGCGAGATCAGAATACGTTGGGTTAAGGATATAACCCTCGTCATCACTGTAGCCGACTCGAGCAGCACCGATTGGGCCGTTGAAGGGCACACCAGAAATAGCCAGTGCCGCAGAAGCACCAATCAAAGAGGCGATATCGGGATCAACATCTTTATTGGCCGACATCACTGTCAGCACAACCTGTACTTCGTTTTTAAAACCCGCCGGGAATAAAGGACGAATGGGTCTGTCGATTAAACGACAGGTCAGTGTCTCTTTTTCATTGGGTCGACCTTCGCGCTTAAAAAATCCACCGGGGATCTTGCCAGCTGCATAGGCTTTTTCTTGATAGTTAACAGTCAGCGGAAAAAAGTCCTGACCGGGCTTGGCTTCTTTGCGGGCGACAACGGTACACAGCACCATGGTGTCGTCCATGCTGCACATCACCGCACCGGTGGCCTGGCGGGCGATACGGCCGGTTTCCAGCGTTATCGTGTGCTTGCCATATTGAAATGATTTACTTACGGGATTCACTATTTTCACCTATTTATAAATGCTAACGGCCCCGTTGGGGCCGTTAGTGGAATGAGTTATCGGCGTAATCCGAGCTTCGCAATGAGCTGGGTATAACGCTCAGCATTTTTGCTTTTCAGATAATCCAGCAATTTACGACGCTGGTTAACCATGCGGATCAAACCACGACGTGAGTGATGGTCCTTTTTGTTGCCAGTAAAGTGGCTCTGTAGTTTATTAATGTTCGCCGTCAACAATGCCACCTGTACTTCGGGAGAACCTGTATCCCCTTCTGCCTGCGCATTATCTTTAACAATTGCTGCTTTCTCTTCTGCACTTAATGCCATTTTACTTTCTCCAATATGCTCATTATTCGGGTCTATCCACGCATATTTACAGATAGCCTAATTACGCTGGATTATTCCAGCTACCAATTGCAAACCCGCTAATAGCAACCGACACTGTCGTTAAACGACTGAGGCGGTCTATTGCGCGCTTGCCACCAAACGACGCGGCGTCACACGCCCATCGTCCAATACCTCACCGACGCCCATAAAGTCACCGTCAGTATGAAAGATGCGCACTATATCGCCTTCTTCTGACTGGCGATAGACCTCGGGGCTCATCACTGCCTGGCCCTGGCGGAAATACCATGCCATGCTTTCGGTCAGCTCGACAGCGATGGCATCACTGACCGCCGCATCGAGAGGTTTGAGAAGAAAATCAAGATCTTCACCGCGCTTGCCCTCACGTAAAGCTTCTAATTGCGCCAGGGTAATCGACTCCTCCTCACGGAAGGGCCCTGCCACGGTGCGGTGTAACCGAGTTACGTGAGCACCGCAGCCGACTGCTTTGCCGAGGTCTTCGGCCAAGGTGCGGATATAAGTGCCTTTACTGCAACTGATTTCAACATCGAGTTCCGCTTTTTCGCCAGGGCGAAAAGCCAATATTTCGTAACTGTAAATGGTCGCATCGCGCGCCTCGCGCTCAACGGTAATACCCTGACGCGCCAACTTATACAGTGGCTGACCATTATGCTTGAGGGCTGAATACATCGAGGGAATCTGCTGAATCTCACCGCGAAAAGCCTCAACAGCCTGCTCCAACTGAGCTTGTGTTAAAGCAGAGGCGTCAGTGGTACTTACCGTTTCACCGTCAGAATCACCGGTTTCAGTCGCCATACCCAGACAAAATGTGCTTTGGTAGGTTTTGTCAGCCTCCAGTAGGAACTGGGTAAACTTGGTCGCCTCACCCAAACAAACAGGCAACACACCTGTAGCCAGTGGGTCGAGACTACCGGTATGCCCCGCTTTGGCGGCATAGAATAAGTACTTAACCTGCTGCAGAGCATCGTTAGAAGTAATGCCCTGGGGCTTATTGAGTATTAAGATGCCATCGACGGGCCTACCGCGAGGGCGCTGGCGGCGGCGACCCACTATTCGTCCCCCGGCTGGTTTTCAATGTGCTTGTCTGCGGCCAGTGCAGTATCAATTAACGCTGACAATTCCTGACCACGGCGGCCACTGTCGTCGTAAATAAATTTCAAGCTGGGGACAATGCGTAACTGCATACGCTTGGCCAGCTTAGTGCGCAAAAAACCGGAGGCGCCATTGAGCACTTTAACGCCAGCGGCACGCTCTGCTTTCTCTCGCGCTTCGACATAGTTGACGTGCACTTTCGCAGCGGCCAAATCACGGCTGACATCGACAGCGGTGATATTGACAAAATTGACACGGGGGTCGCCCATCTCTTCACGAATCAAGACGGCCAACTCGCGCTGCAAAGCATCGGCAACGCGCTCAGCGCGGGTAAATTCTCTCGGCACTACTCAGTCGCCTCTTTTCTTAACTGGACTATCAATTAACGGGAGATCAATTAACGGGAGATCAATTAA
>Ga0209121_10003606_pt1 | contig 14893 bp, 16 predicted proteins | sample Cruoilmetagenom3_FD_187292 | JGI IMG/M metagenome (GOLD analysis project Ga0209121, IMG submission 187292) | Oil polluted marine microbial communities from Coal Oil Point, Santa Barbara, California, USA - Sample 3 (SPAdes) (version 2) | ecosystem: Environmental > Aquatic > Marine > Oil seeps ...
ACAAAAGAACCTATTGGATTTAGAACACCAGAAATATTTGAATTATCTTAACATATTGCTGATTTCGTTAGTAACTGCAAATGTAACTATAATCTGGGGATACTCCATGTTTTTTTATCTTTTCTTTTGAAACATTATATATCTGTGCCAATACATTTTTATCCAATTTCACATTAAGATAAATATTACTGAACTCTTTTGGGTTTCGTCTTATCCTAAAATTCGTCCCTTCAAAATCTTCTTTGAAAACTTCATAAAAACTCTTCTCAGCATTAACTGCATTTTGTCCAGAATAATCTTGCCAAATATCCCTCCTTCTTAATTCGTTTGTTCCCATGTTGGGCTCTCTGTTGGGTTGTACTATTTTAAGGGCTACGTCTTAAAAAGGAGCAAACTCGCCCAAAAAGGAGCAGAACGCTAAAAAGGTGCAAAGCCCTTGGATTTGGCCTATTTTTATTGTTGTATCTTCTATATTAATAACAGTCCCCAAAAAATGTTCTCCCTAAGCGACCTGAACAAAGAGTATGGGCGGTTCACCCTTCTCCAGTGGATTATCATACTAGGGGTGATTATGCTCATCGTCGGCATCTTCCTCTGGGTCAAGGCCGAAATGGAGAAGCCGCCGCCTGAGCTTCTCACCGGGCGCGGGGTCGGATTCTTTGATGGTCGGAACTATGGTTGGTATGCGGATGCCGCAATCACCGAGCAAGCGAAAGCGCGGAATTGCTTCAACAGCTCATGGATGTCCTTCTGGGGCAACATAACCTTCCTGGACGGCAGCCGCATGGATGTCAGCCAGGATGGGCGTATCATAGACGGATTAATCTGCCCGAAGAGCGTCAATAACCGCAAGTGGATGTCCTCAGACCAGAAGAGTAGGGTGGACATTACCTTCGAGTTCGTGGGTGTGATAAAGCCCCGCCCCTATATAGATGTAGGCGAGTTCTTCTGGCCCCTTGTTGCCGCTGGGTTTGCCCTCGCCTTCTTCTGGGCGATGTGGTTCAGGAAGCGGTGGTGGAAGCCGTTTAATGCGGAGAACGCTATAGAAGTATTCACTAATTGGAGGATTGTCAACGGCTACCCAGGAAAGGGAGAGATTCATTCCATCCAGGGGAGCGTTACGTCCGGGATAAGTGATGTCTTCACAGTCGGGCAGAAGGTCGAGAGAGCACACAGGGATATTTGGGCTATCCTACAGGTGGATACGAAGGGGCAAATCAAACACATCGACTGGGATACGTCTGGCGACAAGGTGAAATACATGCTCGGACGTGAGGCCCATGAGTTCAAGATGCGAATGGAGGAATCTGGCAGGAAGTTCAATGAGGCTGACGTGGAAAGGGCGAGGGAGCAGGGAAAAGCGGAGGCTGAGGGCAAGAAGAAGGTGTGGGACGGGTTGGATGTGAAATACAACAAGGACGTGTGGGATGACGATAGCTCCAAAAAGGATAAGGGAATTTAGCCAGTTCGTAGACAAGCCGGGTTATACTCCATTACCCGTCTTTAGGCATAGTCAGACCTTTATTGAGGAAGTTGAAGGAGACCATGTTTGGGACGGCTCTGATTTCAAAATTCGTATAGGCATCAACCAAAAGAACGAGAACTACAACTTAGATGAGATAATAACTGGGGAAACCACAGAGCTGGAGCGAAGGCCGAGTTGGGGAGACAAGGGCTTTTACATCCCGTTCTCAAATAGGCTGGATGAAGATGATATGCCCCAGTCTGAGAGCTTGATACAGTTAGGGATGGTCGGCTCAGGAAAGACCAATACCCTCGGTGTGTTCATTTGGGGATTCTTCAAGAGACCTACTAAAAAAACGGTCTTGGTGATTTCCCATAAATATGCTACGGTGATGCGCTCATTCCAGACTATTGGCGAGAGATTAGAGGAGAGATACTCAGCCAAGACATACTACATAAGCTTTGGTGGTGCGAACCCGTATAGAATACCATTCGACTTCTTTGATGTTAAGGATGTGGTCAAGTGGTTCAATATGAGCGCAGAGGATGAGCGCTCCTTCTCCAGATATTTCTCCAGGGCGGATGGGAATACCCATAATGCTATGCTCAGGTTCCTGGACACGCCGAAGGGTAAGAAATATCAGGACTTTTGGGAGGATATGATGACAGAGAGTAGATTCATAGCCATGAACAAGAGCCAAACCTTCAGCATCACACAGAACAGCGTATATTTTCTAGATTTGGATAGTGCCTTCCAACAGTTCTCGGATAACCAAGTAGATGTTATTGTGTCAAAATACTGCGCATATTTCCTAAAGTTCGTCAAGGAGAAGCGGCAGGAAACATTCGAGAAATATAAGGAGCTCGAAGCCAAGCCGCCAGCCAAGGAGATATGGCAGGGGATGATTGCCTTCGACGAATATGGGGATTTGGTTCAGAGTAAGGGGTTGAGGCACACAATCAGGCGGGTGGATAGTATAGGGTCAATGGCTAGGCAAGAAGGAATGAGTTTGTTCCTATCGGCGCAGTCTAGGTATGGGTGGAGCAATGCTACAAGGACTCTTTTTCAAGCCGCGCACATATTACACTATCGGGCATCCGACAAAACAGATACCAAGTGGGTCTGCGAAAACATGTTCGGTGAGAGGTCTTCAGCAGCCAAGGCCGCGCAGAAGATATGTGAGTTTTCCTTCCCCCAATCGAAAGACTCTAACTCCCATGTCGGGAAGGTTGTGTATTTCTCCAAGAAGACTAATAGCGTTGTCCCCGTGAGAATCATCCCCTTCGAGACACTTTCCGAAAGTGCTGCCTGAGCCTTTCTACCTGTGGTTTGTCCAGCTCGACCTCCAGGAGACGCTGCCACAATTCACCTGATTTGTATGTGCCAGCATAGAGCCAGACTTGGAATTGTCCCTTTTCCCAACCTTCCGGTATATGGTTCACAATAATCTCCAAAAGTTTCTCACGCGAGACCTTAGTGTTGATATTCCAATATCTGAGACTCTTATCATTAATCTGGTGAATAATCTGCTTCGGGCCTTTCGGAGTCCATCTCCAAAATACGAGTTTTCCCATTACAGCAGGTTAGGGGTCGAGAAAATCATTTTTAATTGGAATAAAGTTGTGATATAATGGTTGTGTTCAAATGATGCTATTCAAAACCATACTTCTTATAAAAGTGTTCTCGCAGCAATGTTCCTATTGCCTTGTCCTTATACTTCGGGTTTTTGCTGGCGATGACGTTAATATATGATTGTAGTGGGGCAGAAACAGACTTCTTATCCTTCTTTGCCAGCTCTTCAGGAGTCTTGGTATTCAGATTTAGCCTTATCCTTCTATCAAGCTCGACGCCAAGCTCTACCAATTCCGGCCTTGTAAGTGGGAAATCCGGGGGAAGCTCTATTATGTTTATTTCATCCACATCACCCGTAGTTCCCTTCTCTTTTATCCTATCCTTTTCCACCCGACCCATCTCCCTTGGCATACTCCCATGAATCCTGTATTCCTTGTTCTCCTTCTTCAGCTTATCGATGATAAGGGTCTTTGCGCGCATGACGCTCTTGATTTGCTCTGTTGAGGTGTTGAGGCTGAAAAGAAAAGTTTCCCACCTGCCCTTGAGGTGCTCGGCAGCGTTGTTGAGTATGTAATAATCACCTTTGTGCGCAAGGTCTTCCACCCAATGGACTAAATCGTTGAGTGTCGCCTGTTTGTATGCCTTCTTGAAGTCGTCGTTGGTTCCTGGTGTTGGCATCCCGTCCTTGCTTATGCCAGCATCCTTGATTAGGCCATACATATTCTCCTCCCAGTTGAAGGTGTCTTCGCCCTCCTTGATACCAATTGCCTCTCGCTCGAACTTCTCAATCTCCGAGTCCATTGACAGTTGGACGCGGGTAGCTATGTCATCATTGGGAGGTTGGGTCTCCTCCGCTTTCGCATCATCGGATTTGGTTTCCTCTGGGATATGGTCGCCTGGGGTGGGGGTTTGCTCGCTTTTTTCTGGAGTAGGGTCGTCTTGAGTCTTATCGTTGAAGTAGGAACTCTCTAAATAGCTCGAATCGACTGAGAGTGTTATGTCGTCTGGCTCTGGGGATGGGTTTCGCTGCTCTTCGAGTTCGTCTATCCTTCTGAGGATAATAGCATCCCGCTTGTCGAGTATCTCATCTAGGTGTGTGTAGAAGTCCGACTTCTTCCTGGCCTTCGGCTTGAAGAGGGTTTTTAGTTTTTCTTTCATTCTTCAGCCTCCTTTTTCGTCCATCTTATTCCTGTTCTCTCATATACAAATTATAAAGCCCAGTCTCCTTCCCGACCCTTTGCAGCAGCTCTAGGAAGTCGCCCATAATCCCGGTCTTCTTCATAAAGTCCGTGGTCACGGACATGAACTCCTTATATCTCTCAATCTCCCAATGGAGTCGCTCCGTCTGCTGGAGAGGGGTCTTCAGCAGCCCCCTAAGAGTATCATAGTTGTAGAGAAGCGTCCTTATGGCATAGGAGTTTATTTCCTTGATTTTCTCCATATCATGTGGGGGGATTATCTCCTCCTTGCGAACATTCCAATAGCTGAAATCGTAGTTGTTGGCCTTGTTGATATAGACATCCGGCGTGAATCCAGTCATGTAGTCGCGTATGTTTGGGAGTTGGAGCTGCTCTCGCCTATAAGCAAGGATTCCCTCATCCCCTATGCGTGGATTCTCGAATATGTCCACGTAAAAACATGGGAACTGGGACGTGTCCAGTTTTGGCTTCCACTCAACAATCTTGCCCGCATTGACCATCCCCAGAGGCTCGATGAGGAAGTTTTCTGGGAGATTGATGCTCTTCTTCACAACCTTCCTGAGTATGTTGGGGTTCTCCTCCGAGTATCCTGGTCTGTTGAATCCTTCTGTCATATTGGTGGTGGTGGCTGGTCTATGGGTGTCTTGTCCAGCACATGCGCCTTGAAGATGAGTGTGAAAACAACAGCCACAACCAGCAACACAATCACCAACCACCAGTCTGCCTTGCCGCCAGCGATGTTCTGCCAGTCCTTGAGTTGGTTATGTGCCTTGTCCAGTTCCCCATTCCTGATGTGAGCCCCTTTGGAGTTGTATCCAGTCACGTTGATATATAAATTCTCCAAGTCCTGATAATCTCGCTCCCACCCAACTATCCGCCTGTTGCACTCGGTCATGTTGGACTGGTTGCTGGCTAAGAACGCCCCCACTCGCTGATATGCGAGCATGATGTCCTCGCTGGAGGGACACATGGTTATTGATATGTCAGCAGATGTCAGGGGGGTTGTTTGGGGGGCAATCTTAACACTATTTAGGCTTATGTCCGGGATGAGTGCCTCATAACCAGCCACCGTGAGGGTAGCATCAACCTTATGCCCAAACATCTCCACACCTATGGGCGAGAAGGTTTTTGTGAATGTCCCGACACCAGGCCGCATCTCCACATCCAGGCTCATGTCCCCGGCGGTGTTATTGGTCTTCAGGATAGTAGTTCCAGTCACGCTGGCATCACAACTTGAGCCGTTTGGGTAGTCCACATACCAGACACGAGCCCGATATGTCCCGTTCAGGAAGCTATGATTCGTGTGGAGCTTGATTTCAAAGTCGTCATCCACCTGCTGGGTGGGAATCTCAGCTACGATGGCATCTATGGGGTTCTCGATATACCCATACACAAAACCCCCATGGGGCTCGATAGTCCCCTCGAACTTCATGGTGTCGTTTGCCTCATACACACCCTCGCTCCAGGAGCCGTCAATATCACAGGCTGCAACCCCGTTCACTAGGAGCAAGAGGAGAATTAGTCTGGGGACAATCATTCTAATATAGTTTGTGTGGCGGTCTTTAAAAATGGGAAAACGACATACTTTCATACCTGTGTGGTGTGTTGGCATGTTTTAAAGTAAAAGGGGGAAATCCCAAGCAGCACCCGAAGGAGGGGGTTCTTAACACTTAAAGTAAATATAGGGAAAACATGTTGTAGTAGCTCCAATTTGCGCTCTTCTTATTTTCAGTGAAAGCTTTTTATAGGGTGTGCTTCTAAATTGTGTGTAGTGTTTTGTTTTCCCCCTTACCCCCTTTCGGCTGCGGGGTAATCCTAGCTTGGGGTATATTGCGCCGCATGGCTACCCCTCGCCATGCGGGGTAATTGCTCTCTGGAGAAATCAGAAGTTTACTTTCGCATAGGCCAACACACCACACCCCCCTAAAAGTAATCAATATGTAAAAGGTTTTTATGAGAGCAAATGTAAAACTACCATGGAAAATATGTTCGATTTCGAGCCCAACATAACAGATGAGTCCCAATTCAACCTCGATTGCCTGCCAGAAACGCTGAAATTTAGGGAGAAGCACCAACGAGAACTGGCCCACTCAATAGTGTCGCACATCAATTATCTCTTATACGGACTGCCGGGAACGGGAAAGACGCTCATAGCCAAATACATACGAGACGCATATATCAGGGACAAAAACCCCGACGCGACCTTTTTATATGTCTCCTGTTTGGTAGAAAATACCCCCAAAAAGTTATATACTACCCTCCTACATCAATTTAACACCCACATCCCCTCCCGTGCAACAGAAGGAGATTTACTGACGCTTTTACAAAAAACCTGTCCCAACACCAACAACACCTACATCATACTCGATGAGATAGACCGCCTAGATTCCTTTTCCAATACCTTGAAGATATTCTCAGATGTATTCCCCCGTGTTATCCTAATACTAATCACAAACGACCTGCTCTGGCCCTCCCAACTCCCACAAGAAGTAAAGGCGCGTGTCGGGTGGCTGAGCACCTTTTTCGATAGCTACACACCCTCTGAGCTGGCAGCCATATTAGAGCAGCGAGCTGAAAAGGGTATGCGGAAGGGCTGTTGGAACATGGGGATTCTTAATTACATAAGCGCAAAGGTCAAATCCGATGGTCGGGGCGATGCTAGGATGGGTATAAAGGTATTGGAGCGGTCAGCCAGACTAGCCGAGAAGGGGGATGGGGTGATAACCGATGAGATAGTCAACTCTGCCTTTGCGAGATATGAAGCCGACCAGATTCTCCAGACACTCTCCAACTTCCCCGACTACGTGAAGGCAATTTATATGTCACTGTATAAGACGGATGAGAACCACCTGACGGCGGGGGAGCTATACGCCCTCTACTCCGAGTTCGTAGTGACTTACATGAAGCCCGATGTTCCCATCTCATATACCACCTACTGGAAGGCCATAAACGAGATGTCCTGGAGCAATCTGATAGCCACAAAGGACTCTCGCGGCAAGGGTGGAAGGGGCCAGACTAGGGACATCTACAGGCTCTCCCCACGAGAAGCCTTCAGGTTCATCGAGCCAACATTATCACGTCAGTTGAGGCTAGATGGAGGTCAATAATTTGAAGGATAGAACAAAAGCATAAAACAAACAACATGAGATTTAAATTCGAGTGTAAGGACTGCGGAGCTTCTGAGGCCATAGACAACCCCACAATCACGGAGAAGAAGTGTGTGTGTGGCGGGAAGAAGATACTTATCCCCATAGGGTTTGCCATAGGCTCCAGTCGCGTAGAGCCTCGTGTCGATGACAAGTTCCAGGGAGGGGCATCCCTGGGGCAAGTAATCTGCGAGCTCAAGGGGCGGCCTGGGAAGGTTCTGCGAAAATACAAGGTTCTCATCTGCGACCACTGCAAGAAGCCCCAGATGACCTCGGCTTCCAGGAGGATGAAGTGTGTGGGTTGTGGGGGGTTCTCAAAGTTTTGGATTGACGGCAAGCTGAGAGATGTCCTATTTCACACAGACAGCCCCGCTCAAGCGGCTATATGGACTAGGGAGTTGGAGGCCGTCTGTGAGCGCATAAGGAGGACTGGCAACGGAGCCGAGCTTGCTTGGCTTGCTGTGAACTTCAAGGAGAGTGGGAAACTCAGGAAGGGAGACTGAAAGATGAATAAAAGACAGTTATTGTCTAGTATAATGAGTGTAGGAGGAGTTGTAACGGTGCTCTGGGCATTAGTCCTTATAATAGGGCTTGTAAATGTATTTCTTTTGGTGGTCGGGTCTACTCTCTTCCTGTGTGCGTACATTTGTGGTTTTGACGAAGAATTTGAAAGTGACGAAGAACTTGGAAATATCTGACAAAGAACGGTTTTGGCATAGAAAGTGGAATATAATGTCTTGTTCATAAGCTCCTCCACGAGGTATAAAATCCCAGAGGAAAGGGGCGTGTACACAAAGAAGTTCAAGGCACTTTCTGGGATAGGCGATATGAATTATCTTGCGGTTTCAGAAGATGGAAAGAGCAGATGTGGAAACGTTGAAGGTGCATACCTGCGGTTGGCTCCAAGGATAGGGTTCAAGCCACTCAGCGTTCTGCTTTTCATCTGCTTCGCATTCAAGAGCGGGCTGGAGACTATGAAGAGAAAGGACATAAACATCATCTACGCCCAGTCCCCCCTACTAGATGGCGCTGTCGGATGCGTCCTGAAGAGCCTTACTAATTGCAAGCTGGTAGTTGGCATCCATGGGGACTGGGAGAACGAGATAAGGTATTCCAAGCCGAGCATAGTCAAGCTCATGCCCTTGATAAACTTCACCGCCGACAGGGTTCTCAAGAACGCTGATGCGGTGAGAGCCATCTCCAAAACCACTGAGAAGCGCGCGCTTGAGTTCGTTCCGAAGGAAAAGATATTCCCAGTGTTGTTCCCGGCACTGTTCGATGTGGATTTCTTCTTGGAAGGCAAAGTCAAAGAGCCGAAAGAGACTAGCGCCGTCTTTGTCGGTTCCCTGATTGGAAGGAAGGGGGTGGATTACTTGCTAAAGGCACTTCCTGGAGTGGTTGAACGATTCCCTAAGTTTAAGCTATACATACTAGGCAAGGGCAACAAAGAGGGGGAGCTGAAAGAGCTGGCAAAGAAGCTTGGCGTTGAGAAAAATGTCAAATTCTTGGGGCAACAACCTGCTGGAGAGGTTAGGGATTATATTGACAGGAGCAGGGTTCTGGTGCTACCCTCACTCTCAGAGGGTCTCGGCAGGATTGCCTTGGAAGCTATGGCAAGGGGGAGACCAGTCATAGGGTCACAAGTGGAAGGCATAAGGGAGACTGTCACAAAAGAAAGGGGGTATCCGATACCGCCAAGAGATTCAAGCGCGATAGCGGTCACTATTCTGAATGTTCTAAGGAACAAAAAAATAGCGATGAAGAAGGGTAAAACTGGTCGGGCTTATGTAAAAGGGCGGTATTCTCTTGAGAAATATGTTGAGAATCACAGAAGACTCTTCGAGTTCGCGCTTGAAGAGGCTCCAAATCAAAATACGAGGTAAACTACCCACCCCTAAAGGGTGTGGGCATTCCATAAGCCATTGAATCAAGATGCACAGCATCGGAAACAACAGCATCATCGGAACGAGCTATAAGTCCGTTTACGGAGACTTGTCTATCGGTAAACTGGAAGAAGCAAGTTTGTCTAGAACAATGCGGATTCCGCACCGACAGAGATTTTACAGGTATTTTAGCAGTTCAAGCTTTAAAAACCAAAAAGGGAGGTGGCAATTCCTCCCACGACTAAAGCCGTGGGTCTCCTCGCCAATGACATAATGAAATTAACAATTTTCACCAGAAAGGTCGACTGTGACGACAGCAGGGCAGGCTTCTTCCACGACTGGCTGTACAAACTAGCCGAACGCGTAGACTTCCTATCCATAGTCTGCCTTGAACAGGGGAAGCACAATCTGCCGGACAACACCGAGATAATCTGTTTGGGCAAGGGACGACTCTGGCGGTTCTTGAGATTCCTGTACAAAAACCCGATAAGGCACACGGATGCAGTGTTCTGCCATCAGTGTCCAATCTACACCATACTCTCTTGGCTTCCAGCCAAAATCTTCAGAAAAAAACTACTCATGTGGCACACTCACGGCACAAAGACAAGAAAACTATGGCTCGCTTCCAAGATGGCTGACAAGATTTTAACAGCGACTAAGGACAGCTTCCCCTACGACAACAACAAGCTCGTAGTAACAGGACACGGGATAGACACGGATGCCCTCACACTCTCCGACACGGACGAGGGCTACCTGCTCTACATAGGTCGAATATCTCCCATAAAATGCTTAGAAGACATATTATGGACTCCCCACAAGAAGATAGTGATAGGGGAAGCTACAGACTCAGACTATCTTGTTGAGGTACAACGCACAGCATACAATACTACATGGCTAGGTGGCTTGCCACACAACAAGCTCACGAAATACATACAAGACTGTAGCGTACTCATAAGTGCGAGCAGAACCAACTCCTTGGATAAGGTCTTCTTAGAAGCTATGGCTTGCGGGAAGCCCGTGCTGACCAGCAACCCAACCGTGGCGAACATACTAGGGAAATACAAGGAGCAACTGACCTTCTCTGACCGAGCCGAGCTTCTCCTAAAACTGGAAAAACTTCTTAAAAAATCCAAGGAGGAAAGAAAAGAGATGGGCGATTATCTTCGGCGAATCGTTGTTGAGCACCATACTCTAGACAATCTATGCGACAGGATAGTAAAGGAGACTGAATGACTAACAAAATAAACCTCGGTTGCGGATACAGGAAGAAAGAGGGCTACTTAAATATCGATATAAACCCAGCCTGCAATCCCGATTTAGTAGCCGATGCCCTCGACCTGCCTTTAGAAAACAAATCGACCAATGAGGTTTTTTCAAAGCATTTCCTGGAGCACTTTACAATCTCCGAAGCTGACCAACTATTCAAGGAGATAAACCGCGTCATGGTTCCCTACGGACGGTTGGAGTTTATAGTGGATATTGGAAAATCCGAGAAACACCTCTTTTCCAAGGATTCCACGCATAAGCATCGCTACTCCCCAGAAGAGATGCGAGAGCTTTGCCAGAAAAACGGCTTTATTGTGGACGAACTCAGTTGGATAACCTACCGAAGCAAAAGAACACTCAAGCTCATCAAGCACAAAAAATACAAGATACGGCTAATCGCCAGAAAACCAAAATGACTAAAATAACTCTCTTGTCACCAGAAACCGAGAAGCGAGGGGGGTGGGGAACCTACACCCTCGAATTAAAAAAGAATTTAGAAGCACGGGGTCATCTAGTTACGCTCCACAAGGTTGCGGCAACACTAGGGAAGCGTGATTTATATCTACCCCTTAAGGAGGATTTTGACCGTGGAGACTTGACTATCGCCTGTTGCGCGTATTACTGCCCAAGGCTAAATCCAGATATAATAATCGCCCACGGGACATACGCACTATGGAAGCCCTACCCATTGGGTCGATTCTTGGAGTCTCGAGCCATGCGTAACACACGTGTTATAGCTTGTTCAGGATTTACTCATGACCGCTTATTACAACAAGGGATACCCTCAGAGGTGATGATACACCCCATAGACATAAATCGTTGGGTATACAAACAAAGGAAAAAAGCGGATTCTTTTATCTCCGTTTCTCGCCTAGTTAATCGGAAGGGCATAGACCTAGCTATAAGAGCTCTCGCAAAGACGGACTTTAAGGAGTATCTTATCGTTGGGGACGGTTCAGAGATAGCGAAGTTAAAGCGTTTAGCGGAGAGTTTAGGGATGGCTGATAGGATTAAGTTTCTGGGATGGGTTCCACACGAAGAGCTACAGGAATACTATAATCGTGCCGATGTGTATATCCAACCGAATAGGATAACTGGGCATAAATTTGAGGGTCTTGGCATCTCTTTTATGGAGGCTCAAGCGTGTGGGCTTCCTTGCATAACTACGCCCAACGGGGGGCAGGCGAGCGCAGTCCTAAACGAGAAGACTGGATATATCACCGATAATTTGAAAAACGCGATATTGGACATGAAAACAAACATTCCTATCTTATCCAAGAATGCGCGTAGGTGGGCAGAAGAGAACAACTGGGACGACTACATACACACTCTTCTGAAATGACCTCAAGAGACTATTTGCGGAAAATCAGGAATGGGGGAGTGTTATTATTATTCTACCTAGACGTGGGCAAGGCAAAGATAAGCATAATAAACACTATTTTGCTTGTCATAACAGTGGTGGCAGTTCTTGAGTTGAATGATACCCTGATATTCCTGTTAGGGGCTGGATTATTCATCGGGATGATACTATTCGGCTATGTGCAGGACAAGACTGGGGTAATTTCCAAGGGAACGGAAATCAAGGCCTTGCGCAACCCGATTATGATGAAACTTGTGAAGAATCAAGAGAAGATATTAGAGGACATCAGGGAAATCCGAAGTAAGTTGGAGGAAGAAAGTGACTGACAAAAAATTACATTTCATAGACCGTTCGTGTCCCCTGTGTGGTAGTTATAACGGAAAGACCTTGTTCAAGGCTGATATGACCTCCCTATACGGTTATTTAGAGGAGGTGCATGGAACTCTGCTTCCCAAGAACGATTTAGAAAACGAAACCTATCACGCCAAAAAGTGCGAGTGTGGGATGATGTATCAGGCGAGAATCCTCGATGAACCCAGTCTAGAAGTATATTATAATGAGATGATTCCAAAGGAGGTAATGGACAAACACAAGTTCGGTTCGCATGAACATTATTATAGCTATGCTCGCGAAGCTGGGGAGATAAGCCACCTAGTGGGGAAAGAACACAAAGACATTAAGGTGTTGGACTTTGGTATGGGTGGGGGATATTGGTGTCTTATGGCCAAGGCATTTGGTTACGACACCTATGGGTATGACCTATCTAAAGAGCGACGAGAATATGCACAAAGAGAGTTGGGCATAAATGTCTTGAACATATTGAAGGGACGATACGACTTCATAAACGTTGAGCAGGTTCTAGAGCATATTCCAAATCCAGTGGATTTGCTGTCAAAGATTTCCTTGTGTCTGAACGAGGGGGGATATATACACTTGTCAGTTCCAAACGCACGAAAACTGGTGAATGGGTTCAAGAACCCAGACTTTACAAAAGCTCCTTGGAAGGCTCTTTTGCCATTAGGACATCTGAACGGCTTTACACATAAAACATTGATTAGGACGGCTACGATGTGTGGATTGGAGCCAATACCACAGCCGTTGGTTATGAGCCACAGATACACGATAAAATCATTTGTGAGGGGACTAGGCAGACCAATCATACAAGATTGCATCGGAACCAATCTCTATTTCAAGAAAAATTTTTGAAAGCTTTTTAAGAGAAGGGCTTCTAATATTAGGGTAGGGAAATGTAGGAAAATGAAGTTCAAACTTGTTGTCGGAATAACTTTGGTTTTTGTTTTGTTCTTGGCTACTTCTATTTCTGGGTCTATAAAAGGCTCTTCGACATCCAACTCGGCATGTTCGGCTACTATGTGCATCAATGAAACCACTCATTATGGTCTAGTGGGGAACATAGTCTATATAACCATAACCGATATGGTGGGGAAAGACCAAAACGTCAACATCTCAAACATATTCATACGACACAGTTTGACGGAACAGCTAGAGTATAAGAACGTCCTTCTATGGCAGGATTACGAGGTAGATGACTGGGGCTGGGTAAACGAGTCTCAGGGCAAATACAATACGAGCATCATAAACTGCACCAACGAGACATGCAAAACCTATTATTATGACAATAACGGCGATTTGATGAACTGTGATTCTGTCCTGCCCGACAAGACCTGCCTAAAGTTAATTTGGATGGTAGTCAGCTCTCACATTGAACAAGACTATCTGCCCTTGCCTGAAATAAAAGAAAAGATTGTGATAGGTGGGAAGAAGATAGAGCAAAAGCAGGAGGGCATACCCCTGCCAAAGAATGGTCAAGTGAAACTGAAACTCACAGTCAAGCACCCCCTGTTCTACGGGGATTTCTCAGTTCCCGACTCCATAAATAAATATAATATTTCCGTTTGCTCCAAGGAGGGATGCGTTTTATTAGACCCGAGCTGGTGGGATGTTTCTTACGATTACAGACGATACATATCCAACTTGACTAGCGTTACTCAACCGATAAACACCTCCAACACCTATTCCCCAAGCGACATCGACAACAACGGGACTGATGAGTATATATATGCTTACAATAGTTTCGATTCTGGAGGAGCATTGTCAATCTATTATGACGATAGTTCTGCGATAGGCGGGGTTGTTTCATACGATTTAACAGAATCTTTCTGGTTCTCGACGATACCCTATGATAAAGGCGGCGGAACCAGCCCATCACTATTAGAGGGATATTACCCGTTGGACAATCAGGAGTCGGTTGTTATCGGCTTCGGCGAGAGAGGAGTGAATGGAACCCTTGCGGCGAATCCTCCAACGCAGGGCGCGTCCGGCAAGGTAGGCAAAGCCTATTCTTTTGACAGGGCTAGTTCGGAGTATGCAGAAATCGGCGACCACGACATGTGTTCAAGTAATTTTTCAATCGCGCTGTGGATGAAGGTAAGTTCCTATGACACAGTTAATTCCCAGAATATAATCTCAAATACTGGTTCTGATGGGGATGGCTGGGCGTTGAGATTAAATGGGGGAGGGACTAACGACTTCCACGTAATATCTGACAATACCTATGACTTCGATACGAACGTAGTTCCGTCTTTGAATAATTGGCATCATGTAGTCTTTATGGTCAATAAGTCTACTGGCGATGCTGCTATATATGTCAACGGGACAAAGCGTGCCTCAAGCACTAGCTTTACATTCCCCTCATGCTCCACCGAGCAGATTTCGATAGGGCGAAGTCCCAAGTATGAGAGATACTTCGACGGTCTGATAGATGATGTCAGAATCTACAATAAGACGCTTACTCAGGCAGAAATCACGGCGATTTACGAGTTAGGAGCTTATCTAGGGGTACAAGAGTCGGTTCCCACACTCTATTTAGACTGGAACTGGACTGATATAAACTCCACAATCAATGTGGACTATACAATCATTTGCATCAACGCTTCCAACCCGATAAACTGCACCCTGAACTGGAACTGCTCGAAGACGAG
>Ga0209121_10003607_pt1 | contig 14889 bp, 12 predicted proteins | sample Cruoilmetagenom3_FD_187292 | JGI IMG/M metagenome (GOLD analysis project Ga0209121, IMG submission 187292) | Oil polluted marine microbial communities from Coal Oil Point, Santa Barbara, California, USA - Sample 3 (SPAdes) (version 2) | ecosystem: Environmental > Aquatic > Marine > Oil seeps ...
ATAGGGAAAGAGGCTTATTCATGTAAGTTAATTGAAAGCACGAAAGAGTTTATTGTAAATATTCCTCCAGAGGAGCTAGGGCCAAGAATATATTATTGTGGCTTCCACTCAGGATATCAAGTTGATAAATTTAAAGAAGCAAATTTAACACCACAATCGGCACGCAAAGTAAGAGCTCCTATTATTGAGGAGTGTGTAGCTCATATGGAATGTAAAGTCAAACAACAAATAGATACAGGAGATAAAAAATTGTTTATAAGTGAAGTGGTGGAAGCGTATGCTGATGAAGCTATTGTGAAGGGTGAAAGGAAGGTCGAGTATGCAAAAGGCGATTTTCCACGGGAAGTATATACTATAAGATTTAAGAGATAATAGTCCACTTTAGCTAACAGAAAAAAGGGGGCAGGTCTTTCACTTTCGCATAAACCCTCGCTATGCTCGGACTTTTCATATCTGCAAAACGTTATCGCGTGTAAAATTTTAGGGTTGTTCTGACTATATTTTAAATTCTTTTATGCCTTGATAATCAAAATTACAATTACTCCATTCATTGTCTATATCAGCTCCACATTTTCTATACACATCAATTGCTGATTTATTCCAATTTAATACTTGCCAGCGAACTCTTTTACAATTCTCTTTTTTTGCAATTTCAAATATTTTTTTCAATAATCTTGTTCCTATTTTCTGATTCCTAAAAGATTCTTTTACATATAAATCATCTAAATATAGTGACTTCCCAATCCAGGTATAATAAGCAAAAAAATAAAGAGCTATTCCAACAATTTCTTTTTCTTCGGTCTCAGCAACAAAGCATTGAAAAAAATCTTTTTCTTTTTTCATTTGTTCGACTGTGTTCGTTACTTTTTCTGGAGCTTTTTCGAATGTGGCAAGCTCCTTTATTAATGATAAAATTGCAAAAAAATCTTTTTCGCTGGCTTTTCTAATTGTGATTTTCATTTTTATATTGTTATATATTATGTAATATCTAAACACAGAAAAAATATGATGTCAAGAAAACTTTCAAGAAAGGCAATTATGATTATCAGTTCTTTTATTATAACATTTAATATGGTAAAATTATTTTATGTCCAGTGAATAGCCTTTTATCAGGAGGTGAAATATGATTGAAAGGATGAAAATATTATGAAAAATCTATTTAAAATTCTATTGAGTCTTTTTTTACTAACAGCAGTAATGATTTTATCATGTAATAATTATGAGAAAGAACAAAGTTTGCTTTTAAAGCCTGATACAAAAGATGCAACTAATGATTTCTATGATAATGCTGAAACTTATCAATTAAAAAGATCAGACCTTGAAGTTTCAGGTGAAATTACAAATCCATGTAAAGTTGATTTTTCTAAATTAGCGTTGCGGAGCGTAATAGTTAAAGAAACAATTCTTAATGGTAATAAGGATACTTTTATTGGAGCATACCGCTATGACGGATATTCGTTATACGATATTTTGAATAGAATAAAACTGAACAAAAAAAATAAAGAGCAATTTAAACCGATTATTGATTTATATGTTGAAGTAGGAAATGATTCAGGAGAAAAAGTTAAAATCAGTTGGGGTGAAATATTTTACCCAAACAATTTACATAAAATAATAATAGCAGAAAGAGTAATGAGGATAGTTCCATCAAAAACCAAAGAGTTGTGGGAATTACCAAAAGAATCAAAACTTGTAATAGCAAATGACCTTTTAACGGAACGGAATATTAGCAGCCCGACAAAGATTATTGTTAAATCTTACGATAAAGATATTAAAGTGGCAAAAGGTAAAGACCCGCTATTTTCACCTGAAATTAAAATTTCTAAAAATGATAAAGAGGTTGAAATAATTAGATCTTATCCCCTATACTTAAAAAAACATACTATTAATACAATTTTCTATGGTAGAGGCAGAGGCATTCACAGCACACAACCTTTTTATGGAATATATTTGAAAGATTTTTTACAAACATATTACCCCATTTCAAGAGAATCTTTAAAGAAGGGTATTTTTGTTATTGTTGCAGATGACGGTTACAGAGTAGTATTTACATTTAGCGAAATTTATAACAGGAATGATCAATCTGAAGTGCTTTTAATTTGTAATCCTAAATCCAGAAATAATGGAATATTCAGATTATTTCCAAGTTGTGATTTCTTTTCAGATAGAGCAGTAAAAGCAATAACGGAAATTCAATATTCAGAGAATTAATAGTTCTAATTCCACTAATTATTTTATATCTTTTTCATACCATTTTGAACGATTCGGTGCTTCTGGATCTTTAACTTTTTTTGTAGGATTCTTCTTTAATTGTTCCAATAAATATTCAACTGCTTTTTCAATACATGGATCTTTACCTTTAGCCACCTCTTCAGGGCGGTCATATACTTCATAACCCTTGTCAGGATAGATACCAACTCCTTCAACAATCCACTCACCATCTGTTCCTACGATTCCAGACATTGGTACAGCAAAAGATGGACCATCAACAAGTCCGGGACTCCATCCGTAACCAACCAGGCCTCCCCATGTTCTTGTACCTATAAGTATTCCAACTTTAGCTTTTCTAAACCAGTAGGGGAAATTATCTCCACCAGAAGATGAGAAATGATTTATAAGCATAACTTTTGGTCCTTCAATTGCAAAAAAAGGCTCTGGCCTGAGACCAAGTCCTCTTCTATGCCAATAGCTTATAATTTTTGATGAAAGTTTCTCTATCATTTTCCCGGGGCTCCATCCGCCTCCATTATATCTTTCATCAATGATCAATGCATCTTTATTACTTAAAGAATAAATTCCTTTAAAGAGTTCTCTATTTCCATCTACTGCAGTGTTGGGAACATGAATGTATCCGATTCTTCCATTCGACAGTTTTTCAACCATCTTTTTTCTTGAATTTACCCAATCTAAATAGAATAATTCCAATTCACTTTTTATAGGTTTTATCAAGAATGTTCTGGCTCCTTTTTGTATGGGTTTTGAATTTACTGCTATTTCAACTCTTTTTTCTGCTTTATTTTCAAGGAATTTATAAGGGTTATCTTTTGTTGTTACATTATTATTGTTTAGACTTATAAGATAATCTCCTTCATTTATGTCAATGCCCTGTTCTGTTAAAGGAGATCTTGTATCTTTATTCCAATTTTCACCTTTATATATCTTTGTAATTATATACCTTCCTGATTTGTCTGCTTTCAAATCAGCACCAAGAAGACCTGTATTTATGCGTTTTACATGTTTAAAATCTCCCCAGTTAACATATGTGTGACCAACATTTAGTTCTCCGACAAGCTCTCCGAAAATATAATCAAGATCTGCTCTATGGCTAACATATGGTAAAAGTTTCTTATACTTTTCTCTCATTTTAAGCCATGCAACACCATGCATGTTTTTTACATAGAACCAGTCTCTAAAGATTCGCCAGCCTTCATTATATATTTGTTCCCACTCTTTTTTAGGATCAATTTTCATAACAATATCTTTTAACTTTAAAAGTCCGTCTCCGACTTTTTGTTTTGGTTTTACTTTAATAATTCCAAATTTATTTCCTGCTTTGTAAAGAAGTTTTTTATTGTTGGCAGAGAGGTCACAACCTGAGATTCCTTTTATAATTAATTCATCCTTTTTCTCTTTAATATTGTATAAATGTATATCCATATTATTAAAATATAAAAGTTTGTCTCCGATATCCCCTATTATACCATATCTTCCAGGTTTCAGCGGGAATGCAATTATTCTATTGTTTATTCCGTTAAAATCAATTTTTATTGGTTTAATAGACTTTTTCTTCTTTTCTTCTTTCTTTGAGGCTTTTTTGTTTTTATCTTCTTTTATGTTTTCTGCTTTTTCCACATCATTTTTTTCTTCAAAAAGTTTTGGAGCATCTTTAGTTAAAGCTACAGCATAAATTCTGGTTGCTTTATTGTATACAAAATCGAATTCGAAACTTGAAAAATCCATATTAAAATCTCTTTGAGAAGCAAAAAATATATATTTGCCAGATTTTGAAAATAGAGGAGAGAAATTCCCATATTTGTTATCTATTAATCTGTGTGTTTTTTTTGTTTCAATGAAATATAGCCATATAGCATCCAATTTATTTTTATCTCTTTTTGTATAGATTACCCATTTTGAGTCAGGTGACCAATCATAATCATTTATAGAAGCAAATTTTGCTTGTTTTACAAGAGTTATTTTTTTTGATTTTATATTCAATATCTGTAATTGATTATTCTTATCTGAAAATAGGAGCATTTTACTGTCAGGAGACCAGACCACTGGATATTTCCAAACTTTATGGTTTTGAGTAAGTTTAATTCTTTTCTTCTTATTTTTTGGGTCAAGAAGATAAATTTCATAGTCCCCTGTCTCATCTGAGTAATAGGCAATCCATTTTCCATCAGGAGACCAGACAGGGTACATTTCTCTTTTACCCTGAGTTTTAGTAAGATTGTAAGTGATCCCTTCTTTTTCTGGTACAGTGAAAATATCACCTCTTGCATCAAATACTACTCTTTTACCTGATGGTGATATAGCATATCCAAATCTTGAAATAGATTTTGAAACATTTTTAAAATAAGGAAGTATATTTGGATTGTCAAAATTTATATTTATTGTAATTTTTTCTCTTTTATTTGAATTTAGATCTAATTTATAAATATATCCTTTATTTTCATATACTACTAACCCATTATGTCCTGAGGGCCATAGCACATCATATTCTTTATAATTAGTTATTTTTTCAATTTTTTTTGTATTTAGGTCAAAGGAATAAAAATTCAGTTTAATATTTATACCTCTATCAGAAATGAAATATATTTTATTTTTATACCAGATTGGATGTTGATCTGTTCCTGGAAAAGTAGTAAGCCTTCTTGATCTATTTTTTTCAAGATTATAAATCCAGACATCCTGTGCTCTTCCACCTTTCATTCTTTTCCATGTTCTGAATTCTCTTGATATGGGTGTGTAGGCGATGCTTTTGGCACAGGGTGAAAAGCTTCCGAAACCAGCTTCAGGTATTTGTAAAGGGTTTTCAAGTCCTCCATCAAGGTTTACTAAATAGTACTTACCCATCCTTTTCCCATATGGAGTTCTATTTGCTCTTATAAGAATTTTTTTGCTATCAGGTGTCCAATCAATAACAATATTGTCATATCCGCCTCTTGGAGGCATAATCCCAACACTGTTGTAAAACGTCAATTGTTTTGGAACACCTCCATTTGAGGGTATAACAAATATCTGTCGTGAGCCTGAGTATTCTCCCGAAAAAGCAATCCATTTGCCATCAGGAGATATTTTAGGAAATATTTCCATTCCTTCATGAGATGTTAATCTTGTTGCATTTCCCCCATTAGATGAAACTGACCATATATCACCTGCATAAACAAATACAATTAGATCCCTATTGATGTCAGGAGTTCGTAAAAGCCTGGCGTCTTTTATAGAGAGTCCGTAAGTGATCATAAATGAAAGTATAAATATAAATAAAGAAAATTTTTTCAATTCTTCCTCCTATAATTTTATTTTATATTATAATAGTATACGAAATTTGTATCTTTTTGTTTGATTTACACAGCCCGTTAGTTTTTAAACTAACGGGCTGTAATGAGTATTTCTTTGTTTAAGAAAAAATTAAAATTTTATAGACCAAATGCATATCTGAAACCAAGAAGTAACATATGTTGATGTGAGAATGAATAACCTTCTCCAAAAGGTATTCTTAGTTCGCCAAAAATTGAGCCGATCGAGTTGTTTTTATTGAATAAATTGTACCCAACATTAGCAACTACACCAATACCTCCATCCCAATAATTTTCCTTAACCTTTGAATTAAGGCCTAAACCGCCGCCAAAATAAAATTTATCAACATGGTAATTTAAGAGTAAATTTGCCATAACGAATGATTTATGTGGCGCACTTTTAGTTGAAAGTCCTCCACCTGCAGATAAAGTTAAGTCTAACTTTTCAGGATTGATCCAGTATCCCAACCCAACTCTGCCAAAAAGATATGCGCTGTAACTGCCTTTTACTAACATAGGGATACCTTCAACGAAAAAGTAATGTCTTGGAAGAATTTCTATATTTGCTGTGCAAATTTCAGATACTCCTCCAAAATCATCATAAAGTTTTAAGCTTATGGTTTTTTGGCCAGCTTTGTTGAATTTCTTTTCCCATACAAATGGTGTTTTCGTAACACTATTTTTATCAATTACTTTTCCATCTTTGTTAGAAACCTCATAATATGCTTTTACAATTTTGCCATCAGGATCTTTAGCACAAGAAGCATCGATTACAACAGGTATTTTCATATATTCTTTGTCTTTAGATATTTTTATACAGCATTCAGGTGGGAAGTTTATATATATTTTTTGTTCACACAAACTTTCAGGAGGATCGCATTTAGAATTTATAGCCTTGCCTTTAAAAGTATATTCTCCTGGCTTTTTTAAACTTGTTTCCCATTTTGCATTTTCTAAACTTAATTTTTTACCTGTAATTTTAGTTCCGTCTGGGCCAATAATTTCTACTTCTAATGATTCTGCGTATTTTGAGTTGCTCATGTCAATTGTTATAGTGTCATTTATATTTGCTTTTGCTGGAGAGACTATTAGATTACAGATTGCACATTGTTGACCTATTTTATAAAGGCAGATGTTTCCACATTTTTTTGGGATAACAAATTCGTACTTTCTACTCTCTTTTACTAAAGTCATCGAAAAAACGGTCAAAGCTTTTTTACCGGCCCATTCAAGGTCTTTAGCAACCTTTATTTTTCCATAGGGTCTGAAAATCATCCATTCCATTTTTTCGCCTTTTTGTAGGATTTTTTCTTCAAATGAATAGTTGTTTACTTGATTCATAAAGGGAAGATATAAATCTCCACAACCGGTTTCGTCAAATGCAAATTTAATCTCTTTGTCGTATTTCCATATTGCAGTTTTCAACATTTCAACACTTGTTACTCCACCTTTTATTAGAGGATTAACACCAACTCTTTTGATCTTTTTTGTTTCTGCAAAAGGTCCTATTGAAGAAATTATAAAGATTCCGATAAATAGAAATAAAAGAACTTTTTTTCTCATTTTGCCTCCTATATTAATTTTTACTTATTAAATTATATCTTATTTATATATAATATTAAAGATTTTTTTGAAAAAAAATTTTTTTTTATTAAATTTTTAGAAAAACTCCTTTTTAAGGGTTGATAAAAATTTCAAAAAAGGATATTATTTCAATTAAAATAATTTCTTGGAGGAACGATTGAAGTGTCCAAATTGTAGAAAAGAGATGGTTATTTTAGAGCTGGATAAAGTTGAGATAGACCATTGCCTTTTATGTGGAGGCATATGGCTTGATGAAGGAGAACTCGAACTCTTACTTGAGGGAACTTTAGAAAAGGATAAACTTCTTGCTTCATTTAAGATTAACAAAAAAACAGATGAAAAGAAAAGGAAGTGTCCTGTTTGTGGAAAAAAGATGTATAAGATTCTATGTGGTATGGAAAAAAAGGTGATTATTGACAGTTGCCCTAAAAATCATGGTTTATGGTTTGATAAAGGCGAATTAGATCAAATACTTGAAATGGGAGGCATTGAAAATAATATAAAGATTTATTCTTTTTTAAAGGATTTGTTTGGAAAAAAAGTTTTAAAATAAAGGGAGGTTTAGAATGAGTGGTTTACTTATCTTTTTTGTTATAATAGGGGTATTGATATTTTTTATTGTTGGTATGTACAATTCGTTGATAAGACTCAAAAACCAGGTAAAAAATGCATGGTCTCAAATCGATGTCCAGTTAAAAAGACGGCATGATCTGATTCCAAATCTGGTTGAAACTGCTAAAGGGTATATGAAACATGAAAGAGAAACATTTGAAAATATTACAAGAGCGAGAAGCCATGCTATGAAAGCTGGCAATATTGGCGAAAAAATTAAAGCTGAAAAAGAACTTAGTGGTGCTATGGGTATGTTTAATGTTGTTGTAGAAAATTACCCTGACCTTAAAGCTAATCAGAATTTTTTATCATTGCAAGAAGAGCTCACTACAACAGAAAACAAAATTTCTTTTTCAAGACAGGGCTATAATGATCAGGTTCTTTTTTTTAATAATAAGATTCAGATGTTTCCTTCTAACATTATTGCTGGTATGTTTCATTTTAAAGAAGAAGAATTCTTTGAGATTGAGGATGTTAAAGAAAAAGAAGTCCCAAAAGTTAAATTTTCTTAATCAATAAATATCAATGTGGGAACTTATACGCGCAAATAAAAAAAAATCAATACTACTTTTTATATTTATGGGAGCTATTCTCATATTATTAGGATATGTTATAGGAGAGGCATATTTGCCAGGGAAAGGTGGCTTTAATGGTATTTTTATTGCATTAATTATCTGGGTTATTTGGTCAATGATAGGCTATTTTAATGGGAGTTCAATTTTACTCTCATTAAGTAGAGCAAAAGAGGTTACGCACAATATTCATCCTCAGCTTTTTAATGTTGTCTCAGAGATGAAAATCGCAGCTAATCTTCCAGCAATGCCAAAAATATATATAATAAATGAGGAATCTCCGAATGCTTTTGCAACTGGGAGAAAACCTGAGAAGAGTGCAATTGCAGTTACTGCAGGTTTGCTTAACCGTTTGAATAGAAATGAGCTTCAAGGCGTTATTGCTCACGAAATGTCACACATTCTTAACAGGGATATACTTTATATGACTTTTGCCGGAGTAATGCTTGGTACTGTTGTTATGATTTCACAGTTATTTTTAAGAGGTTTATGGTACTCTGGAGGATCTGCAGCACGTTATCGTTCTAAAAGGTCCAATAAAAATGGGGGAGGAGCAATGATGATTATTGCAATAGTTTTAGCAATTCTCGCCCCAATTTTAACCAAGCTATTTTATTTTGCAATTTCCAGGAAGAGAGAGTATCTTGCGGATGCAACAGCAGCAAGATTGACCCGTTATCCTGAGGGATTGGCTTCTGCTTTAGAAAAGATATCCTCTTCAAACATTAAGTTTTCCACAGCAAATAATATAACTGCATCAATGTATATAGTTAATCCTCTTAAAAAAAAAGGGAGATCATTAACAAGTCTATTCAGTACTCATCCACCTATTAAAGAAAGAATAAAGATTTTGAGGAACATGTCGCATGGAGTTAATTATACTAATTATCAATCTGCATTTCGTATGGTCACAGGAAAGGGTATAATCCCAATATCTGGTCTTAAGGATTCAAAGAATATTCCAGTAAAAGAACCTTCTAAGGATACATCTGCAAAACTCAGTGTAAAGGAAAAGAGGAGAGAGTTTGGAGATTTGATAAGAGCAGTAAATGGATTTGTGTTTGTAACATGTGTTTGCGGACTTAAAATAAAGTTGCCCCCAAATTTTAAAGGGTCTGAAATTGTATGCCCAAGATGCAAGAGAACCATACAAGTACCTCTGGCAAAGATTGCAGCTGTTGCTTCTGCTATAACAGTAGGAGAAGACTTAAAAGAGACTCCCATATTGAAACCGCAGAAATATATAAGAAAGGGAAAAATATGGGAAACAGTCACATGTTCATGTGGTAATCATATTCAAATTTCACCATCTTTTATGGGTTCTAAAATTCAGTGTAAAAAATGCAAAAGAATAATTAAAATTTTATAATTATTTTAATTGTTCAGCGTTGATTTTGAGAGATCTTTTTATAGAGAAATCCTTAAAATCCATATCCCATTTTCCTTCAATAATAAATTTAGCCATAAATTTTCCCATAGCTGGACCAAACATAAATCCATGTCCGCTCATTCCTGATGCAACATATAATCCTTTTATTTCTGATTCATCAATAATGGGGTTGCCATCTGGAGTCATTGTATAACACCCTGCCCAGTGTCTTAATACAGAAGCATTTTTAAGAGAAGGGATAAGCCGTGTCATTCTCCATGCTATATTGGGAAGGAACTCAAATGAAGCATCTTCTTTTATACCTGGTACATTAGGTACCGGAGTATAGCATCCAATTACTTGACCATTAATAAGCTGATGAAAATAGCATCCATCCGGGCGATAATCTACAATCATAGGCTCAAAGAATTTTGGCATCCTTTCTGTAATCATTGCTTCATGTCTTTCAGGATATAAGGGCAGATCTAATCCTACTTTTTTACCTAACTCTCTTGTCCAGGGTCCAGTGCTTAGTAAAACTTTTTCCGCTTCGATTTTTGTTCCGTCTTGTAACATTATGGAAAAATTTTTATTTTTTTCTAATTTAACAACTTGGTTTCTTAAAAAGAAATCTCCTCTATTTTCTGTTATAATTTTTTTATATCCTCTGAGTACTGCAAATGGAAATGCCTGTCCGTCATCCGGACAAAATGCACCTGAGATTATACCATCTGTATTTACGTGTGGTACTAGCTTTTTTATATCATCAGGGGAAACTAATGAAACATTAATTTTCTCTTTATGCTGTATTTTTATATTTTTTATGAATTCTTGTTCCGTTTTTTTGTCATGCGCAAGTAAAAGGTAGCCTCCTTTGTAAAACTCAACATTAAACCCAAACTCCTCTTCCATTTGTGAAAAAAGTTCTACGCTTTGTTTCATTAAACGTATAGCTGTTTGATTTGAAAATTGTTGCCTGATTCCTCCTATACAACGGCCTGTTGAACCAGAGCCAATGTATTTTTTATCAATTACTGCAAGTTTTATACCTTTTTTACTCAGGTAATAAGCAGTTGCCATACCAATAATTCCCCCACCTATAATAGCTACTTCATAATTATTACTCATTAGATTATTCCTCTATGAATATTTTCATGTGAACCGGTTTTAAAGGAGGGCGCTTATTCCACTGTTTAATTTCCTTGGGATTTTTATTTAATTCTCTGGCAAGTAATGAGACTAATATTGGTCCGCAAGTTCTTCCCTGGCAAGAGCCCATTCCTACTCGTAGTACACGTTTAAGTTCTTCGAGAGTTGTTGCACCTGATTGTATTGCTTCAATCACTTCATCTTCTGTCACATCCTCGCATCTGCAAACAATAACCTTTTCTTTCATTTTTTTCTCCTGAAGCCTCTTACAATTTTTATTAGATTTTCATTCATTTTTAATGTTACCAGGATGGTACGGTCATGTTTTTTTAAATTTCTTATTTGCTCAACAGTTCCTTCACCTACTTTTTGACCGGAACGATCAAGAAGATCAACTAGTTCACCTTTATCTGGAGGAAAAAGTTCATAGGGTATTGTAACAAGGCCATACTCTTTGGAGAGATCCATTAAGAAGATCGCTAATCCAGGGCAAATTCCAAGGCAAAGGCCACACCCGGTGCAGGTTTCAAAATTGACTTCTGGAGAAAAATTAATATTTCCTTCAATTGTTATAGCTCCAAAAGGGCAGGCTTCCACGCATGGATTACATGGTATATTCTGAGTACATTCGATTATTGCTGCTGGTTTTTCTCTTAATCTTTTTTTTGAGGGGAATTTTATCTGTTTTTCAAGAAAATAGCCTTTTTTAGTATATTCCATTATTCTCTGCCTCCTTATAAAGCTTCTGGTTCCCGATTCTAATTTTTTCACCAAATGGGCCTTCTCTTAATCCTACAAGTTCTTTTTGATTTTTACTTATTTCCTGTTCAATTTCTTTATTTTCCCCAATAATTTTTTTTGAAGCATTTAGACCTGCAATTCTTCCTTCCAGCATAGCTGAAGATGCTTCTTCAATTCCAGAAATGTCTCCGGCAATAAAGGTTCCAGGAATTGAGGTTTCCATATTTATATTATGAAGAGTGATGTAACCTCCAAGTTCTGGTATATATGTCATATTTGCTCCAGCCTGAGAAAGGATCTCCACTGATGGGCTAAGTCCAACTGCTAAACCTACAGTATCTACATTAAATCTTTTTTCAGTTCCCGGAATCTTTTGCCATTTATTATTGATTCCAACGATTTCAGCTTGTTCAACTCTATCTTTTCCAAAAACATGAGAGATTGTATGGGATGTAAGTATTGGAACTCCAAGCCGTTTAAGTTTAGCTGAATGAACAATATATGCACCAATTCTGGGCAATGCTTCCACAACAGCTACTACTTCTATTCCTGCCTGGAGCAATTGATAAGCTACAATTACACCAATGTTACCAGCGCCTAATATTAAGACCTTTTTGCCCGGGATTATCCCGTATACATTCATTAGTGTCTGAATTGCTCCAGCTCCATAAACCCCGGGTAAATCATTACCTGAGAATGAGATTGATTTTTCTGATGCTCCAGTAGAAATAAGAATTGTTTTGGCCTTAACTTTATAATAGCGTCCTTCTTTTATAACACCAAGTGTATTGCCAGAAAAAAAGCCAACTACTGATGAAGATGTCCATATATCAACTCCTTTTTCCTGAGCATCATTTATTAATATTTTTGCAATATCTATACCTCTTATGCTGGCATATAGAGATTTGCTTCCAAAGAATTTATGAGTCTGCTTTATTAATTGCCCTCCCATAAGAAAATTTTCTTCTATAATCATAGGCTTTATTCCAAAACGAGCAGCATATATAGCAGCAGAAAGTCCTGCTGGTCCACCTCCGACAATTGCAAAATCTGTTTTTATAACAGGAGTTTTTTTAAATAGTTTTGTGCCTGAGAACTCTTCAGGAGATACTTTGGATTTTATTTGTTTTTTTACTTTCATTCCTTGTGTAGCTGGAACAATACAGGTTCTAACATTTGATACTCCATCAACTTCCATTACACATGAAGCGCATTTGCCTATTGCACAAAAGAATCCTCTAGCACGATGGAAGCGAATACTTTCTGAAAGTGTTGTGATACCAGCTGCATGAAGAGCAGCTGCAATAGGCTCATTTTCATAGGCTATAATGGGTTGACCTTCATAAAAAAAGGTAATTTTTTTTTTCCGTTTGAATTTAAGGATTGGATGCTTTTTCAGTCTCATATTAGCTCCTTTTATTTGCAAAAAAAACAAGAATATTCAGCTTATATAAAGTATCTAAAGAAATACTAATTAATACATTCTGTTAGTTTTTTTTATATCATAGCAAACCTTGTAAGTCAAGAATTTGATTTATTCTAATATTTTTTTTATAAAAACTTGAATAAAAAAGAGAAATGTATTAATCTATTATTTTTCTTATAATATATAATTTTTGAAGGAAAAAGGAGGATTATATGAAAAAAAGTTTTTGTTTAATAATTATTTTTATTATTTCAGTCGCACTTTATGGTATAAAAAAGGAAAATAATGGTATTAGTCAGGAAATGTTAGAAGAGATTGAAGCAAGTTTTAAAATGAACATGCATGTTAAATTTGCACAAAATGCCCTTGCTGAAATAGATGCAAGAAAAATTGTTTTAAACAGGGAAAAAACAATTTCTGTTGATCCATATTTTTCCAACAAGCTTGAATCTCAGGATATAACAAATCAGGAGTCAACCGGTCGTTGTTGGATGTTCGCTGGTTTAAATATTCTAAGGCCTTTTGCAGCTAAAAAATTAAATCTTAAAAATATAGAATTTTCTGAAAATTATCTTTTCTTTTATGACAAATTGGAAAAGGCAAATATGTTTCTTGAGGAAATAATAAAAACAAAAAATAAACCTCTTGATGACCGTCACGTAGAATTTTTAATAAAGCATCCAATTTCTGATGGTGGTCAATGGGTTGGAATGCGAGAATTAATTAAAAAATATGGTCTTGTTCCTAAAGATGTGATGCCAGAAACTTACAGCTCTTCTCATTCTCGTACTATGAACCGTGTACTTGGGCTTAAATTAAGAGAATATGCACTTAAATTAAGAAAAATAAAGAACATAAAAAAAGCAAGGAGAGTTAAAGTTCAAGCATTAAAGGATGTGTATAAAATACTGGTGATAAATTTTGGTAATCCTACTAGGAGTTTCTTATGGAGATACAAAGATAAAGATAAAAAAATAACAAGTTTAAAAAGGTATACTCCAAAAGAATTTTACAAAGAAGTTGTTAATGTAAAACTTGATGATTATTTAGCTCTATATTCTATCCCTACAAGAGATTATGGGAAATTGTATGAAATAGATTTAGATAAATCCGTATATGATCGCCCAAACTTGAAGTTTGTAAACTGCAAAATAGAAACATTAAAAGAGATTGCAAAAAAGAGTATACTTGACAAACAACCTGTTTGGTTTGGATGTGATGTAGGAAAAGAATCTTTCAGTAAAAAGGGCTTAATGATCCCTGCAATATATGATTATGAATCTCTTTACAATATGAAATTTAAATTGACAAGAAAGGAACTATTTGAGACTTTCTCAAATAATCCAACTCATGCCATGGTTCTTACTGGTGTTGATATTGTTAATAATAAAGTAAAAAAATGGTTAGTTGAGAATTCCTGGGGTAAAAAAGCTTGCAAAAATGGTTATTATCACATGATGGATGAATGGTTTGGTTATTATGTTCAGGAGATTGTGGTTCATAAAAAATATATTCCTGAAAATATTATAAAAATATTTAAAACAAAAGCAACTCTTCTTCCTCCATGGGATCCCATGTTTCGTAGCAAGTAAATATAATACTAATACTATTTGAGGGATCAAAGGGGTCTCAAAGGGGTCAAATCTTTATTTGACATTTAAAATGTAATTTGATATTTTGTTTATGTGAGTAGACCATTGCGAATCGAATATCCTGAAGCCTGGTATCATGTGATGAACCATGGAAGGCGATCGGGAAATGTATTTTTAAAGAAAAGAGATTATCATACTTTTATTGAACTGTTGAAAGAGGCGTCTGAGTTATGGACAGTGGCTATTGCTGCATTCTGTTTGATGCCTAATCATTATCACCTTCTAATCCAAACGCCCCAGGGGAATCTCAGCCGATTTATGC
>Ga0209121_10003608_pt1 | contig 14883 bp, 11 predicted proteins | sample Cruoilmetagenom3_FD_187292 | JGI IMG/M metagenome (GOLD analysis project Ga0209121, IMG submission 187292) | Oil polluted marine microbial communities from Coal Oil Point, Santa Barbara, California, USA - Sample 3 (SPAdes) (version 2) | ecosystem: Environmental > Aquatic > Marine > Oil seeps ...
TCACATGTATCGCATTGTAAATACTAAACTTAAATTCTACACAGCAAGCCCTAATTCGGAATCAGATACGCGGGTATGCATGGGTGAAAATGCTGGAGATACCACTCAAGTATCCGTATGATAATTTCGAAATTCTTGCCCGGAGATTGAACCTTAAACAGGGCGGAGGCCCTGTCTGGGCGGTTCGCACAGAGGGAATCCTGGCGGCGGATCGCGCCCTGACGTTAACTAAACCCTGCACCGTCAGAATCGTCTCCATAGGCGGAATGGGAGTCAACATGCCCACCCACATGAAAGTCATGCCGGGATATCCCATACAGAAAATCAAAGAAAAACACGTATTTGAGACGGCTGCACGAGTGATTAACGGCGGTATACTAACAGGTAAGATATTACCGGCAGAAACAATGGGGGTGGATACGGAATGCAGGGGAATAACAATCCTTCGCGAACATGAAGAAAGGGAATTTCTCGGATTCATCAGGCCGGGATGGGATCGGCATTGTTACGCCGACTGTTATTTAAGTTCACTGCGAAAAAAATTCAGTGAGCGATTTACTACAGCCATCCGGGGGGAACTGCGGCCGTGTATAGCCTGCAATTATTGCGAAGAGGTATGCCCTGCCGGGATTATGCCTTATCTAATTCATAAATACTTGTACGCGGACCTTCTCGAAGAGGTTGAGCAGGCTCGAGTGGACCTTTGTGTGGAGTGCGGCCTGTGTTCTTATGTCTGCCCGTCGAAGATAGATCTAAGAAAACAGCTCATCGACGCCAAGGACCTCATAGCCAAAGAAAAGGAAGAAATACGACAGGAACAACTGCATCAGGAAGAAATACGTAAACAGCAGGAAGAAGCACGCAAACAATCAGAGGAGAAAACCGAGTGAAATGGTTGTTGAAAATCATTGATGCAGTTCGACCCACCTTCGAGGAAGGCGGCAGGCTGCGACTTTTCAATCCCGTGTTCGGGGCCCTGGAGCATTTCTTCTTTGCGCCGTCAACAAGAACGGTCGGAGCTCCCCATGTTCGGGACCCACTGGATTTGAAGCGCCTCATGTCAATGGTAATTATCGCCGTAGTCCCATCCGTATTAGCGGCGTTTTACTTCTTCGGACTGCGATTTATGGCCATGATCATCGTCTCCTATGCCGCCGGCCTGACGGTAGAGGCTATTTTTGCGATGATACGTAAGGAAGGCATCAACGAGGGTTTCTTCGTCACGGGAATCCTATGGCCGTTGATTCTCCCGCCGAACTTGCCACTTTGGATGGTTGCTCTGGGTGTCGCATTCGGCGTATTCATCGGTAAGGAGTTATTCGGCGGCACGGGACGAAATATATTCAATCCCGCTCTTGTCGGCCGCTGCTTTCTTTCGCTCGCTTATCCGAGGACAATGGCAGCCAGTTGGGTCGAACCCAGTCACGAGCTTATAGGTGGATTGCTGACCTGGGTTACTCCCTCATTGGACGCTGTCAGCGGAGCCACACCGCTGGCCCTGGCCAAGCAGGGAGAGATGGGTTCTATCGCGCATATGCTTTTGGGAAGTGTTTCAGGAAGTGCCGGCGAAACCTCGGCCATATTGATTATACTCGGCGGCGTATTTTTGCTTTTTACACGCGTCGCAAGCTGGCGAACAGTCGTGAGCATACTCGGTTCATTCGTCATTCTGACAGGTACCTTAGTTGTAGGCGGTGCGGTGAAATATCCCATACCCGGCGTGTTCGGCCCGGTGATATGGCACTTGTTTGCGGGTGGATTGCTTTTCGGCGCGTTTTATATGGCAACCGATCCGGTGACCGGCCCGACGACAAATGCGGGCAAATGGTTCTACGGCATTATAATCGGCTCGACCACGGTTCTGATCCGGAACTTCACCGGATACGTCGAGGGGGTAACGTTTGCTATCTTGCTGGGCAATATTGTCGCCCCGATTCTCGATGAAATAGTCATTGGGATTCGTCTCAGGAGGCTTAAAAATGAAGGGTAGTGTATATACTCTCGTTTACGCGGCGGTGCTGGGTACGGTATGCGCTCTGGTACTGACGTTCGCAGCGAGCTTTACGGCTCCTTACAAGCGAGCCAACGCTGAGGCCGAGGAAGTGAAAAACATCCTTCTGGCTTTGAATGTATCCATACCGGCCAAGGCATCCTCCGAGGAATTGGTGAAAATATACAAGGAAAATGTACAAGAACAGCAGCGAGGTGGCATTACCACTTATGTTTACACTCCATCGGATAATAATGACGGTGCTATTGCGATGCGGTTTGCCGGCCCCGGCTTGTGGGGTCCGATTAAGGGCTTCCTGGCTCTTGATCCGAAGATAACAAAGATTCAGGGTATCACGTTTTACGAGCAGGAAGAAACTCCCGGTCTCGGCGGCGAGATTGTCAAACCGTCGTTTCGCGACAAGTTTGTCGGCCTGTTGATACGTGACCAGGACAGAAATCCGGGAATAATTATTAAAAGCGGGGGCGAGGCGGCGGCAAACAAAGTCGACGGTATAAGCGGAGCGACGATGACATGTGACAAAGTGCAGCAGATGCTCAACGAAGCCATAAAGAGCATTGTCGAGGAGAAGCAATAAAAATGGCAGATAAACAGTTAGCTTGTGCAACCTGTGAGCCCAAGGGATTATGTAGAGGCAAAGGGCTGCAAACACTGAAAGAGGGTGCCTGGGCAAATAATCCGCTGGCGATTCAGGTGCTGGGGATATGTTCGGCCCTGGCGGTGACGAATCGCCTGGAGAACTCGCTCGTAATGGGTGCAGCGTTGATCTTCGTCTGCGTCGGCTCAAATCTGATAGTCTCCCTCTTACGAAAGCACACACCCCACCGAATCCGGATGATCGCGGAAGTGGCCATAATTGCGACCTTCGTAATCCTTTTCGACCAGTTCCTCAAAGCCTTCTATTGGGATATGTCGAAACAGCTCGGCCCCTACGTCGGCTTGATTATCACAAACTGTATCGTGATGGGCCGTGCCGAGGCATTTGCACTCCAGAATCCGCCGGTTCTTTCCATCGTCGATGGGCTGGCCAACGGCATTGGTTACGCCGTGGTGCTGGCTATCATCGGCTTTTTCAGAGAGCTGCTGGGTACCGGAGAAATCCTTGGACGTACGATCCCGGCGTTCAGCGAATGGTACACTCCCAACCAGTTAATGATTCTGGCACCCGGTGCATTTTTTGCTCTCGGTATCGTGATCGGGATTTTCAACTTTATCAAGGGCCCGGAGCCTGAGGAGAACAAATAATGAGCGAGACATCGGCATGGGTGATATTCATCGCGGCGATATTTACGAACAATATCCTGCTGACGAATTTTCTCGGCATGTGTTCATTTATCGCGTGTTCGGGCCAGATCAAAACGTCTCTGGGTTTGGGCACCGCCGTGATTTTCGTGATGATAATGACAACAATGATAAATTTCGTAATCCACCATTTTGTCCTGGTGCCATTTAATCTCGTTCATCTGCAATTTATTGTCTTCATAGCGGTCATTGCCGCCTTTGTGCAATTGGTTGAAATGTTTGTCGAACGGTTCAGTCCGAAGCTGTATTTCGCACTGGGTATATTTTTACCTTTGATAACCGTTAACTGTGCTATTCTCGGCGCATCTTTGTTCATGATAATTCGGAACTACAGTTTCATGCAGTCTATAGGCTTCGGTCTTGGTGCAGGAATCGGCTGGGCACTTGCCATTGTGCTTTTAGCCGGTTTAAGACAGAAAATGAGATACAGCCATGTCCCGAAATGTTTTGAGGGTGTAGCTATAGCAATGATCGTCACCGGCGTGCTTGCGATGACGTTCATGGGCTTCGCCGGAATGGTGTCGATCCAATAGGAGTGTTCAATGGGTTTCTCGATTTATTTGTATTCAGTACTTTCTTTCTCCGGCCTGGTAATACTTCTGGCGGCCGGATTGATGATTGCTGAACGCTTCCTGATAAATTACGGAATCTGCAAGCTTGATATCAATGCCGGCGAAAAACCACTTGAGGTCGTGGGCGGGCAAACATTACTTTCGAGTCTGTATGCCAACGAGATTTTCATACCATCGCCGTGCGGCGGCAAAGGCTCCTGCGGACAGTGCAAGCTCACGGTGGTCTCTGGAGGGGGACCTGTGCTCCCCACGGAGACGCCGCATTTGACGCGAAAGGAAATCCGCTCCGGCGTTAGATTAGCATGTCAGGTGAAGGTGCGAGAGGACATCTATGTTCGTATCCCCGAAGATTATCTGAACGTGAAGCTGTTCTCCGCTACGGTGGAAAGCACTCGCAGTCTCACATACGACATCAAAGAAATCAGGCTGAAATTGAACGATCCCCCGGAGATTTCCCAGCGCCCTGGTCAATATGTGCAGATTCAGGCCCCATCCCCCGACGGTCCGATCTTTCGCGCGTACTCTATTAGTACTCCCGCTCACGAGCCGACCGTTGTGGAGCTTGTTGTACGATTGGTACCGGGGGGCATCGGCTCAACGTATTTGCACAACCTGGAAGTGAATAATCCTGCCGCTTTTACAGGTCCGTACGGGGAGTTTTACCTGAATGATGATCCGTCTGTTGAAATTGTTTGTGTCGGCGGGGGTGCCGGAATGGCGCCTATGAAGAATATCATCTACACGATCTATGACCGTTGGCCTGAGCGTTCGTGTTGGTTGTTCTTTGGATGCAGGACGACAAGGGACATCTTTTACCTTGAGCAGTTCAAGAAACTCCAGCGCGAGCATCCCAGTTTCCATGTGGTTTATGCCCTGTCCGACGAATTGGGGCCGGATGAAAAATGGGATGGAGAAACAGGATTTATTCATCTTTCTGTTGATAAGTACTTGGAACATGACATACCTCGTCAGGCATTCCTTTGCGGCCCCCCTTTAATGATCCAAGCGGTCACCCGGGTTCTTGAAGAAAAGGGCATACGCCCGGAAGATATTTTTTATGACGAGTTCTAAAGGCAACTGAAGTGGCCCGTGAAGATATTAATATTGGCCCTCTGTTTGGCCTTTTAATCGCGCAGGAGCCGGAACTGTGCTACAACTGTAACGACGACTATACCGTATCAGCATCATTTATTCATGGTCCTGTGGCCGTCGGCCAGTGCCTGTTTTGCCACAATCCCCACAAGAGTAAGATCGAGCAGGGTGAACTACTATTTCCCACGCGAGCAAGTCAGAAGAGCTAATCTCACGGCAGTTTCCGGGAGCTATGAGACACTGTCAGGCGTTTGGGGCAAAGATTTGTTGCAGACTCATATAGCTCCATTCAAAATGACAACATTTTTTGTTCCAATAATTAGGTTCCGAGTATGTGGCGGTTATCGGGTTGACCTTTGATTATACAAGGTATTTTGAGATGCAAGAAATGCCTTTTCAATACTGATAATGCTGCTTGATTCAGCTTTGAAAGCTCTTCTCGATGAGCAAAAAAGTCCGGAAATATGTTAAAATAATTCTATTGAAGAGAAACATCTAAATATGTACTTATAAGCAACCGTTATTATTAAAAACATGTCCTTACAGAAAGGAAACTGAATGGGGAATGACGAAACTACAGGTTCAGCAGATATTCAAAAAAGTATCTCATCAGGCCTGCAAATCATAACGCTGAACAGAGGAGCGTACCGGGAATATTTTATGACCTCTGTTCCCGAAGGCAACGAGCCTGCTCAATCGCTTTTTCAGAGAATGGCTGACGCTGTTCGGGAGAGAAAGGCACATGTTATTTCCCAGGAAGTATTCGGCATACCGGACAAGGATGAAGCCGGCATGGAGATGCTCAAGAATGCCTTTGGCCGAATTGATTCACCAGTTACCTGGCTTGAGGATGGACATGCAGCGAATCTTTGCGGTGCGCACCTGCGGGCGATTTCAGGAGCAGAGGTCAAAAGGCTCAAACTGGATGGCAGAGTAGTGGGAAGCATATTCGAAGACGATTACGCGCAGTATTGCCAACTGGGTGGTTTGCTGCCGGGACAAGTTGAGAACTCACCGACTGAGCAGGCAACGGTAATACTCGAACAGATGGATGCTGTGCTTCAGAATAACGGCATGGAATTCAGCCATGTTTTGCGGACATGGTTTTATAATAATAATATATTGGACTGGTATGGTGATTTTAACAAGGTCCGGGATGCTTTTTTTCATAAAAAGCTGGTTTATGAAGGATTAGTGCCGGCCAGCACGGGCGTCGGCGGGTGTAATTCCGCCGGGACGGCACTGGTGAGCGGTCTTCTGGCAGTAAAGGCAAAGAGTAAGGCCGTGCGGGCTTTTGAAGTCCGTTCGCCGCTGCAATCTTCCGCCACTGATTACGGCAGCTCATTCAGCCGGGCGGTAGAACTTGACCTCCCGGATCATCAAAGATTGTACGTTTCCGGCACGGCAAGCATAGATCCGAGCGGAATAACGGCACATACAGGCGATCCGGAGGCCCAGGTGGCACTAACGATGAAAGTAGTTCATGCAATTCTGGAGTCGCGAGGTATGAACTGGGGCAATGTTACACGGGGGCTGGCCTATTTCAAGCATTCTGAGGATGCGCCGCTATTCGAGATGTACCGCACCAATAATAATATACCGCTATTTCCCGAGGTGATTGCGGAAAACTGTATTTGCAGAGATGACCTGCTATTTGAGATTGAGGTGGATGCAATTCGGATGGGGTAGAAAAATGCCGCAACGAAATCCAATTTTATACATGTTACAGGGAGAAAAGAAAATACATACAAGCTATGGGCAGCCTTGCACATTGAGAATGCGGCTAAGATGGCTGAGATATAAGTGCTTGCTTATAGATACCTTTCTAACAGTAGGATTCTGCTTGTCTAATTTCCTATTTTATAATATACTTAAACACCATGCTTAGGCATTGTCCCAGGAGCGTATCGTAACATGGAGTATATTGGATCTCCTAATCTCATACAAATAGAAACACTGGGGTAAGAATCCCGGAATATGTACTCTACCCCTTTAATAGTAAATAAGGAAGCCGAGTGAGTAGAGACCATTTTGAACATAATGGATACAACAGTATCCGCTTTGCAGATATTTATATCTGCTGCGCCATTATTATTTTGAACGGAATTGTCACACAGGCTTCGGTAGAAAAGTTAGAATCACCGTTATCAACCCCCGGCCGGATTGAAAACGCATTTATCGTCACACAGCTTCCCATTCATAATTCGACATCGCACCAACGAACTGCAATGGCCATCAAGCAACAAGCATCCTTGCCCGATTGGCTTTTACGGTCCCAATTCGGTGATGGAGTACGCCTCGTTAAGGTATACCCGGATCTCTCCACAGAAGTCATGAGCCGGGGCTTCCACAGTGCTTGCGACCCGGCGATTTCGTTCGACGCCTTGCACATACTTTTTGCCGCAAAGAGAACTACCGACGATGACTGGAACATCTATGAAATGGGAATAGATGGTTCAAATATTAGAAAGATTACCGGCGGCATAGGCAACTGCAGAAGTCCGGGTTACCAGGCAACGCTGTATACGATTGTCTCTCCTGAACCTTGGTACCAGTTGACATTTGTGTCTTCGGAAAAGGGGGCCTTGAACGAAACCGGTTTCGGTGTCGCGACCAACCTGTATTCCTGTAAACTCGACGGATCAGCAATACGCCGTCTGACTTTCAACCTGTCCAGCGATATGGACCCATTTATCATGCCCGACGGGCGCCTGCTTTTTGCAAGCTGGCAGCGATCCACGCTTGAACGGGGACCCCTCGGGCGCGTTTCCCTGTTCGGTCTTAACATAGACGGCACCGATTTTGCGGCATTTTGCACGATCCAGGGCAAGCCAATAAAACGTATGCCCTGCACGACGACACAAGGCCTGGCCGTATTCATCGAAGCCGACAAGCCCACCTGGGACAGCTCCGGTAGCATCGGTTGCGTACAACTTCAACGACCGCTGCAATCGTATCGATCAATCACCCGCCGGACCAATGGTTTATTCCATTCTCCGTCACCGCTTCCCGATGGCAGGATACTTGTGTCTCGAAGATCGCAGGAAGGAACAGATACGCACGGCGTTTACCGCCTTGATCCTTCAAATGGAAAGCTTGAGTTGATCTTCGATAGCCCAAGCTATCACGATATACAGGCAAAGATTTTACATCCGCGCCCCGAACCGGATGGACGATCCAGTGTGGTCAAGGAAGAGGATCCGAATGGAAAACTTTTTTGTCTTAATGTTTATCTTTCTGACCTTGTCAGACCGGAATGGATGTCCCGGGGAACAATAAAAAGACTTCGTGTACTTGAGGGAATCTCGTCGGCGACAGATACCCCAAGTAATCGGACATCGATATCAGAAGTCCCTTTGCTTTCACACAATGGAATCCCTCCCTTGGTGCAGCGTCGCATTCTCGGCGAAATAGACGTCGAACAGGACGGTTCTTTCAACATTGAGATACCTGCCAACACTCCTATTGAACTTCAAACATTAGACGTCGATGGTATGGCCCTGCGAAGCTGCGGCTGGATTTGGGCAAAGAACCATGAACCGAGAGGGTGTATAGGCTGCCACGAGGATGGCGAGCTTACGCCGGAGAATGTCTTAGTTGAAGCCATTACTCGCCCTTCTGCAAAGCTAACTTTACCCGCGGAACGAAGGCGAACTGTCGATTTTCGGCGTGATGTTATGCCGATCATTGCAAAAAATTGCACTCAATGCCACGGTCGGACAGATTCCGCCCTTCTCCTTACGCACGAGATATCGCAGGCTACTACTGCCAAAGGAAAGGTTAATTTTAACCAAAGCTACACAAGCCTTCATACCGGAGGAAACCGGCCGGGCTATGGAAAATATGTTCATCCGGGCAGGGCGCGGACCAGCCCGCTGATATGGCGCATATTCGGGCGAAATACCTCAAGGCCGTGGGATAATACATTTTCACCCGAAAAGGTACCTCAAATGCCGCCAAATCGAAACCAGGCATTAAACGAAGATGAGAAACGGACCTTTGTGGAATGGATTGATTTGGGAGCTCTATGGGACGGCATTCCCGGACCGGATAACCTGCCGGGATATAATCAGAACAATGAAGGAGGCGGTAATTGAACGCGTCGAGATTTTTAATATTTGTGCTTGTTTTTCAAATTACTTTGAGCTATGGCGCAGAGGAAACACTACCTGTCTTTACCGATGTAACCGAAGAAGCCGGCATTAATATCAAGCATAGCTATGGGGACTTTGATCTCAGCAACATCGTCGAGGGCACAGGTGCCGGAGCAATGTTTTTTGACTATGATGGTAATGGGTGGCTCGATATTTACTTTGTCAATGGTTGCTGGCTCAAAAACGTCAATGACAACCGGGGCCGAAGCTTCAGGGGAAAACTTGCCAATTCTCTGTATCGGAATAATGGTGACGGGACATTCACTAACGTCACGAAAAAGGCCGGCGTCGGCCACGAAGGCTATGGATTCGGATGCTCTTCCGCGGATTTTGATAAAGACGGTGACCTCGACCTTTATGTACTAAATTACGGGCCAAACGTTTTTTACCGCAATAACGGGAACGGAACCTTTACCGACATATCGGAATCGTCAGGGCTCGCGAATGGGAACTGGAGTCTTTCGGGGCCCTGGTTTGATTATGACGGCGACGGAGACCTTGATGTTTATGTCGCAAATTACCTCGAATACGACAGCGGCAAATTCCGTTCTTACTATGCCGCGGCGGGCTACCCCGGCCCCCTCAGCTACAGAGGTCAGCCGGATGCCCTGTATCGTAACAACGGCGATGGAACTTTTACCGACGTCTCAAAAGAAGCGGGGATATTTCAGCCAAACGGACGGGCGATGAGCGCGACGATCGCAGACTTGAACAACGATGGATTCCTGGACCTGTACATTCCCAACGACGCAATGGAGAACTACTTTTTTAAGAATACCGGCAAGGGCACATTCGAGAACGAAGGTCTTATGATGGGATTGGCTTTCGGCGAAGGGGGGCAGGGAGTCTCTTCAATGGGACCGGCGACCGGCGACGTGGACCGCGACGGCTGGCTCGATATTTACATTCCCGACATGGGATACGGCTGCCTTCTTATGAATAGAAAGGACTATTTCGAAGATCGCACGGAGCCGACCAGCCTCGCCGTCGTCTGCGGTCAGTACACCGGGTGGGGCGGTGTACTATTCGATTATGATTGCGACGGCTACCTGGATATCTTCGTCGCCAACGGCAACGCCCATCATGAATACACGGAAGAAGATGTGCTAATGCGAAACGACGGCACGGGAAAGTTTGTGGATGTCGCGGATAAATCAGGCCCATACTTCAGACAGAAATATGTCGGGCGCGGTGCAACTTACGGCGATTACGACAACGATGGAGACCTTGACCTTCTCGTTATCAACCTTAATGATACTCCCAGACTCCTGCGAAATGACGGCGGCAACAAAAACAACTGGCTTACCATCGAAGCGAGATTGCCGGAAGGCAAGAGTATCGCTATTGGTGCACGAATCTGGGTAACCGCGGGCTCGCTTACACAATTGAGAGATCTTATTCCGGTAACAGGCTATCTTTCGCAGGCTGATCCGAGATGCCATTTCGGTCTCGGTAAGGCAACCAGGGCGGACACCGTAAAAATCCGCTGGCCGGATAAGCAGACTACAAGGTTGAAAAACGTTAATGCAAACCAAATTCTTACTGTAATCCAGGGATATCAAGATGGGCAGTAACAATATAACGAAAAGTTTTCTTATTGTTCTAACTATAGCAGTGGCTTATTCATTTTCCCTTTGGGCCGAAGAAGGGAGCCAAAAAAATCCGGTATACGTAGGAATTAAAGTTTGTGCGACCTGCCATCAGGGAAAAGGTATGGATCATCAGTTTAGCCGGTGGCTGGCTTCTAAACATGCCCGAGCCTATGCAGTCCTTGCCAAACCCCAAGCGAAAGAAATCGCCAGGCTGAGCGGTATTCCCCAGGAGCCGCAGGAATCATCGATGTGCCTGGGATGCCATGCAACCGGTGCTAATGCGGAAGCATGGGAAAAAGACGAGACATTTTTCATCGAAGATGGCGTTCAATGTGAAAAGTGCCACGGCCCGGGAAGCGAGTACATGGATGCAACTATTATGATGGATCGCCAGGCAGCCTTAAGGGCAGGACTGGCTATGCCGACTGTACAGGACTGCATGGGTTGTCACCAGGTAAAGGGTTCCCACGTCGCCGTTCACAAATTACCCAAGCTTGACATGAAGCAAGCCCTCTCTGATATCGCCCATCCTACTCCCGAAAATTTCAAGTTTAATCCTTCGCCGCAATCTCCGGATGTAACGGATTCAAAAACAGTCAAAGCAAAATATATAGGAACTATCACCTGTGCCGCCTGCCATAAGGGCTCCGCAATGGGTTATCAATTCAGCAAATGGCGCATGAGTGAACATGCCCGTGCGTACGCCGTACTGGCGAGCCCCGAAGCGTATGAAATTGCGAAAGAGCAGGATTTGAAAGCTCCTCCTCAAACCAGCTCGGAGTGTCTGAAGTGTCATACCACGGCTTATCATCAGCCCACGGAAGGCAAAAGCGAATTGTACTCATTACACGAAGGCGTCGGTTGCGAAGCATGTCACGGAGCGGGCAGTAATTATTATCCTGAAGCAATAATGAAAGATGCACGTGCGGCCAAAGCAGCCGGACTCAAGGAAGTAACAAAAGAGAGCTGTCTTCGATGTCACGACAATGCACATGACAAGCCTTTTGACGTTGACGAAGCCGTAAAGAAAATCGCCCATCCAACCGAGCCGCCAAAGGTCGTACAAGAGCTTCGCTATAAGACTCCGCTCAACATGGCCCTGAGTCCTGATGGTAAAGAAATTTATGTTGCATGTGAGGCCTCTCACACCATCATCGTCGTAGATGTTCAAACGCTGGAAAAAATCGCTGAAATAGAGGTCGGCCATCATCCTACGGATGTAACCTTTAGTCCTGATGGTACAAGAGCGTATGTAAGTAATCGTCTTGATGACACAGTGTCCATTCTCGATGTATCTTCCCGTAAAGTCATCGCCACGATTCCAGTAGGTGACGAACCGCATGGTGTGCTTACTGATGCTTCCGGCAGGCATCTATATGTCCTCAATACTTCTGCGGATAGTATTTCGATTATCGACACGACTACTTTGAAAGAACTCAAACGTCTCAGCGCAAGCCGCAGTCCCTGGTCCTTGTCGCGCAGCGCCGATGGTTCGCTAATATACGTTACCAATAACCTCTCACGCTTTGTGAAATTTCGCGATCCATCAGCGTCCGAGATTACGGTAATTGATCCGTTTCGAACAATCGTACAAGACCGGTTTGTTATTCCGGCGGCTAATCTCTTGCAGGGTATTGACTGGCACCCAAGCGGAAAGTTTGCCCTGATTACCCTGAACCGAACGAAGAACCTCGTCCCGATGACACGCCTGCTTCAGGGATGGACCATCACGAACGGACTTGGAATCGTATGGAAGGATGGCCGTGTAGACCAGGTACTACTTGATGAGCCCGGCATGTGTTTTCCCGATCCGGCTGATGTGGCAATCACACCCGACGGCAGCATGGCTTTGGTTACAAGCTCCGGCTCGGACCGCATCGCCGTCGTGGACGTCCCAAAGCTTATATCCATGCTCACGGCGGCGTCAGATGACGAGCGGCAGCGAGTATTTCCGAACCACATGGGTAAACCTACCGAATTCGTTATCACCCATATCCCCGTCAAACACAGCCCGCGAGGAATCATCATAACACCGGACGGGAAAACCGCCTTCGCAGCGAACGCCCTGGACGACTCGCTGACGGCTATCGACCTGGACAAGCTCGAAGCTGTTGCAAGAATCGATCTCGGAGGTCCCGAAATTATTACTAAAATTCGCTACGGCGAACGCCTTTTTCACAGCGCAAATATCACATTCCACCGCCAGTTTTCATGTCACTCGTGCCATCCCGACGGACACATCGACGGGCTGACGTACGATATCGAGCCCGATGGAATCGGGATGAGCCCGGTGGACAACCGCACACTCCGCGGGATTCTCGATACGGCGCCCTTCAAATGGGAAGGGACCAATCCAAGTCTTCAAAGGCAATGCGGGCCGCGCCTCGCGGTTTTCTTTACACGGATACAACCATTTACACCCGAAGAGCTTTCTGCATTGGATAACTACATTTGCACTATTCCGAGACCGTCCAATCGGTATCGTCCTTTGGGAGCGGAGCTCACCGATGCACAACGCCGTGGCAAAAAAATGTTCGAAAGGACAATGGCAAATGACGGCCGTGTCATTCCAAAAGAAAACAGGTGTGCAACCTGTCACTTTCCGCCGCTTTACACCGACCGACTTCGTCACAATATCGAGACAAAGCTATGGCTTGACCGGGAATCGGAATTCGACACGCCACATCTTAACAACATCTATGACTCAGCTCCGTATTTACATAACGGAATAGCAGAAACCCTGGAGGAAATCTGGACGAGGTATAATCCGAACGACAAACATGGTGTAACAAACGATATGACTAAGGACCAGCTCAACGACTTGATAGAATACCTCAAGACATTGTAGCCGGCCGAAAAGCAAAAACAGGTAAACGATATGAAATGTTTCATAGCTGCATTAGAAATTTTTCTGGTGTTGTGGCTTGCAAATACGGCATTTTGCAAAGCAGAGAACCAGGCAGGTGAGTCACCCAGGTCTCACTCTGTTTCCGCTTCCGTAGAGAATGAACAATTGCCTTACGTTTATACACAATGGAAGCACTTCACGGTAAAAGACGGTCTTCCTAACGACCATATTTTCGCAGTTAAGGCAGACTCCTCAAACGTCTGGGTAGGCAGCGAAGACGGCCTGGCCTGTATTAATAAAAAAACACTAAAGATTAAGAGCTGGAAAGAAAAAGACGGCCTGCCATGGCGAGTCGTATCCGCCCTTGATTACAATCCGAAAACCGGAGAGCTTTGGCTTGGACTGTTCGGCGGCGGTCTTGCCCGCTTTAGCGGCGGCAGATTCGACCACTGGCACCAGCTCAACAGCGGCCTGGTCAATGACGTCGTTTACGGCGTGGCGATCGAAAATGACAATATATGGGCCGCGACAACCGCCGGCGCGAGCAGGTATAACACTGTCACCGGTGAATGGACAATCTACACGGAAAAAAACGCGCCAATGGAAGAGATATGGAACTACGGCGTTTCATATAACGACGGAAAGGTCTACCTTGGTATCTGGGGCAGCGGTGTCCTGGAATTTGATGTAGCCACAGAAAAGTGGAAAGACTATATCGATCCTGACGGCGAAATGGAAATCGATCTTTACCGTGACGATGGTATAGTTCACGTAATCAGCACCGGCACCAGCTACATAGACGGCATCCTATGGGTCTCAACCTATTTTGGCATGAACCGCTACGATGGTCGGCATTGGCGAGGCTTCTATGAACATGAGACCGGTCTGCCCAGCGACTTCGGCAATGCCGTCAAAGGCCGCGATGCCAACGAAGCATGGTTTGCAACCGATAAAGGCCTGGGTGTGCTGGCTGATTTTCCTACAGATACGTGGGTTACGTATACGATGGATCCCAACACACATGGAGGCAAAGCAATTGTCAGTCGAAATAAGGAAATTCTCGAAGTCGTTGATATGCCGGTAAGCATCCCTCATAATTACGCCCTATGGACGGAATTCGACGGCAACGATGTCTGGGTGGGAACCTCAAAGGGACTCGGATGGGCAATCGGTACCGGATATTACAAAGGATTAAGGCAAAGAATCCTACACAAGCCGGAAAATCTGAAAAAATAATGGCTCTTCGGAATAATTTGTGGGTAAGTTCGCAGGCCGCCTTGGACTGGGCAAAACAGCTCGGGGCCCCAGAGGG
>Ga0209121_10003610_pt1 | contig 14880 bp, 13 predicted proteins | sample Cruoilmetagenom3_FD_187292 | JGI IMG/M metagenome (GOLD analysis project Ga0209121, IMG submission 187292) | Oil polluted marine microbial communities from Coal Oil Point, Santa Barbara, California, USA - Sample 3 (SPAdes) (version 2) | ecosystem: Environmental > Aquatic > Marine > Oil seeps ...
CCGATGCAGACCGCGGAATGGCTGAACGCCCGCGCCCGGTTGACCTTCCCGGGAACCCCGTCGGTCCTTGCGGTCGATCACGACGGACGCCGCCGCGCGACCGCCATGCTTTGCAGGACGCGGTTCGGTTTTCGCGAAATGCCATTGATGAACGAACCGAGCGACTTTTCCTGGAGCGACGAGGTCGCGCTGAGCGAACTGGCCGCGCGTCTCGTCGCCGAACGCAGACCTTTTTTTCTCGAACGCCTGCCCGCCGAGTCTCCGACGCTACCAGCCCTGCGCAAGGCGGCCCGGGGCAAGTTCTGGCTCAAGGTCGAGCCGGCCCCGCCGACACCGCAGATCGACATCCGGTTCAAGACGATCACCGACGTGGTCAAATCCGGGCGCCGGTCGGATTTGCGGCGTGCCGGCAAGCGCCTGGCCAAGTTGGGCACGGTCACCTACGAGCTGCGCGCGCCCCGCTCGCAGCACGACTTGGGGACCTTGATCGACGCGGCCTTCGATGTCGAAACGCGGAGTTGGAAACACGACATGGGGACGGCGCTGACATCGCCGTCCGAAGCCACCTACGCGGGCGCGTTCCGGGTGTTTCTCGAAGCTGCTCACGACCACGGGCACCTGCGCTTCGCCTTCCTGCGCCTGGATGGCAAACCCATCGCGATGCAGATCGCCAGCGCGTGGTGCAACCGCTACTGGATCTACAAGGCCACGTTCGACAAGGCGTATTCGAAATCCTCGCCTGGTAATCTACTCTATTACCACACGTTGGAGCGGGCGGTTGACCAGGGCATGACTTCCTATGAATTCATGGGGAAAATGGACGATTGGACGCGCGCCTGGACGCAAGACACGCGTGCATATGTCAAGGTGTTCGGCCTGCCTTTCAACCCGCGCGCGCTCTTCGGCGGGATCTGCGTTGGCCGGTGGATCGCCACGGAGAGGATCAAGGACCGGGTCCGTCCCATGCTCCAGAGCAAAGCCTGACCCACACGCGGTGACACCGCTGCGCCCGGGGTCGCGCCCGGGTTCGCCCGTGAAATGCAGTTAGCGCTATCGGAAGCAATATCAATGACTTGACCCCGTGTCCGAGTTCGCCCACCCTTCGCCCGCCCCCACCCTTCGCCCGCCTCTGTCGCTGCATGGGCGCAGGGCTCTCGGCTGCGAACACCTCCAGCACAGTCGTCGTCCGCCAACGCCACGTCACTTGCTGCGCAAAACCCGAACCCAACAGCCGCCCGGCCAGCCATGACCACCGCTTGCCCGCGAGATCGGCCTGCGATACCGGCATGCGGCCGCCAATGGCCCCGCTCCCTTCGCGTGGTCCGCGTGTCAGGCGGGCTGCGGCAGCCCGTCGCGATGTCCGGTGGCGAGGTCGGTCGCGAAGCGCACCAGGGTGCGCGGATGCCTGAAGGCACTCCGGATCGAATAGGGAATCCAGGCATCGCCGTAAGCGAGATAGATCCGGGTCTTGAGCCCGGCCTGGCGCGCAATATCGGCGGAGGGGTCCATCGGCAGGCCGAACAGAAGCTCCAGCTCCGCTCTGGTCCCGGCAGCGGTCAGCCGCCGGATCGCCTCGCGCGCGAGGGCCGTGTCATGGGTGGCAACGCCCACCTCACGACACCGCCCCGCGAGCCGGTCGATCACCGCGAGGTAGCCCTGCGCCATATCGATGTCCGGCGCGGCGGGGTCGTCCCATTGGCCTTTCACCACCCGCACCCTGAGCCCCAGCTCGACCGCCCGGTCGGCCAGCGCCGGCGAGTTGGCCCAGCGCCCCGGGATGGCGATCCCGAGCCCCTCCGGCCCGGCCCGCGCCGCGGTTTCGTAATCCGCCTCCGCCTCGTCGGGCGCATGGGCGTCGATGTCGACGGGAACCCCGTGTTCGCGGGCCTTCGCCAGCACCCCCGAAATCAACTCCGGTTTCTGCGCCACAGGCGGCACCTTGATCGCCATATGCGCGTCGAGCCCGCTCAACGCGATCGCGTCGATCACCGCGTCATAGTTCCCGATTACCTTGTCGGCGGGATCATCCGGGGCATTCCAGTAGCACAGCGTCACCGGGTAGCCCCGCGCGCCCGCTTCCCGGGCCAGACCAAGGGCATCATTCAGGCGGGTGCCTGCGAAATAGGGCCGCGCCGCGCGCATCAGGACGGCCTCGATCAAACGGTTCATACCCGCCTCCTTTCTCGCGGGCGGCGTCCCTGCGCCCGAAAACGTGGCGCAGTCGCTGTGCTGCGCTGCGTTTCGCCCGGCGTCCTGCTCGCTGAATTTCGTCGTTGCGGCAGGGGCGCCCGGGGCTGTTCGGACACGGCGTCGATACCGGCTGTCCCACGCTCCGGCCCGCACGCGCACAGGCCTACAACGGCCACAGTCCAGAATTCCGGCAAATCTGTGGTTTCTTCCGGACCGGCCACCCCGGTCGGCGCATGCGACCGGGGTGGCCGCAAAAGCGGCGCGCACGCCCTTGGGAACCGGGAAGTGTTCGGGTCAAAAGTGGCAGCTCACCGGTTGAAAACAACGGCTCTGCCGGATCCATTGGCGGCATGGTTCAATCCGACAGCGATCTGGCTTTGGAAGCCTTCAGACAAGGCGGCGGCATTCTCTACCCGTTTCGCCACGGCTACCCGGCACCCGGTGCCTTGCTCGATACGATGCCGGCCAGCACCTGGCGCGGCGACGAGGCGGTTCTGGGCGAGCTCATGCTCCACCTCGTCAAACAGGGGCAGGCGGCGCGGGCGAAGTCGTACCTGCGCGCCGCCGATGTGAGATTCAGGAAGACGGACCTTTTCGACTTCCTCGAACTGCTGCTTGCGCTGCCCATGGGCGAGCCCGTCAGCGACCGCAACGTGACCGCCTGGCGCCGCCTCGAACGCAGCCTGCCGGTTGCGGAGCCGTTGTTGCTCGGCCTCGATTACAACGCGATGATGGCCATGTCGGTGCGATTGGGCCATTTCATCGAAGCCCGGGTGGCGGGCCAGCAGGCGATCTCGTGTTGCCGCGAGGACGGCCATGTCTACCTGGAGCATTTCATCCATATTCTCCTCGCCGACCTCGACGTGATCGAGGGCCGGCTGCATCGTGCCGAACGCGGCTTGGCCCAAGCGGGCGTGTCCTACAGCAACGAAGACGCGTTGATCGAGGTCATCCGGTCGGCGATCGCTTACGAGCGCGGCGATCTGGAGCACATCCGGCGCGAAGCGGACGGTCTGCGCACCAGCCAGCTTGGCGGCGACAGCTGGTCGGAACTGTTCTTCCAACTCGCCCGGATCGCCGTGTTGAGCGCCTAATTCCTCGAAGGGCGCGAGGCGGCGGGGCGCGAGCTCGATGTGTTTCACGCCGACCATGCCTGGCGTTACGGTGGTGTGGCCAGCACCGTCGATGCCCTGAGCGCGCGGATCTGGCAGTTGGACTGGCACCCGAACGAGGCCGAGCGCGCGTTGGACCTGGTTCAAGGCGCGCCGATGCAAAGCGCCATCGGCGACCTTGTTCTGAGCGAGCACCAGGCGGCGATGGAGTTCGCCCCACCGGTGGCCCCACCCGTGGCCTCGCAGACGCCGCGCAGCGCCATCGTGGCGAGGTTGCAGAAGGCCCAGCGCGGCCGCGGTCATGCCCGGCGCACCGCGATAGAGGCGGCGCTGAAGCTGGCGATGGACGACTGGCAGATCGGCCCGTTCCTGGAAGACCGCGACGTGTTTCTCGGCGTGAGTTCGAAGCTCGCCAACAGCCCGTTTGCGCGGCGCAACCGCAAATACGCGCGGCTGGTCGCCGAGGTCCCGCGCCAGGTCGACCGCAGCTACATGGTGCCGGACCGGCCGAGCGCCATCGGCTTCAACCGGCGCCAATACCGGGTCGTTTCTGCGTTGCCGTCGGGTGCGACGAACAAGCAGATCGCCCTTCAACTGGGCGCATCGGAGGCAACGGTCAAATATCCCCTGACATCGATCGATCGGCTGACCGGCAGTAAGCGTAGATCGGAACTGATTGATTTTATGTATGAATTTGGGGAATGATGGAAAATTTTGACCCTTTTTGTTCATTACTAGACCAATTCACGTTCACACGCGCTCCGAAACATCGCCGAGATTGGCAGCGGAGAAAACACCGCATTTTTGCTTACCTTTTCCGGCGCGCGCTCACTCTGTTTCTGGTCCTGCTTGGACTGGCGATCCTGATTTTCGTAATCGCGCGGATCGTGCCCGGAGACCCTGCGCGCATCGGACTCGGTCCGCTCGCGACGGCGCAGCAGGTCAGCGAATTGCGCGGCGAGATGGGGCCCGACGATCCTTTCATCGTGCAGCTCTGGATGTATCTCAAGGGGCTGGTACAGGGCGATCTCGGCAAATCGCTGCTGACCTCGCGGCCGGTGAGGGACGACATCCTGGGCGCCTTGCCGGCGACGCTGGAACTGGTGCTCTTCACCATCGTGATCCAGATCGGCGTGTCGATCCCCTTCGGCGTGCTCGCCGCTGTCTACCGCAACACCTGGATCGACAAGGTGCTGCGCATCGTCTCATTGATCGGCGTGGTGACCCCGGGCTTCGTTCTTGCGATTTTGCTGCAACTGGTCGCGGCGCACTACCTCGGGTTCTTCCCGGTGACCGGACGGCTCGACGGCGGGATCGAGGTCTCGGCCGATATCACCGGCCTCTTGGTGATCGACGGTATCCTGACCGGCCGCGTCGACGTGGTGATGGACGCACTGCGTCATCTTTTCCTGCCCGCGATCGCGCTTGCGGCGGGCGGGATCGGGCAGGTGATGCGGATCATGCGCACCGCGATGATCGAGGTCGCCTCGCGCGATTTCGTCGAGGCCTCGCGTGCCTATGGCATCCCCGAACGGGTCGTGACCTTCCGCTACATGCTGCGTGTCGCCAGCGTTGCGCCGCTCACCATCCTCGGCCTCGAATTCGCCTCGCTGATCGGCAACGCCTTCATCGTCGAGTTCGTGTTCTCCTGGCCGGGCATCGCCAGCTACGGCGTGCGCACGATCCTGCACAAGGACCTCAACGCCGTGGTCGGCGTGGTGCTGGTTTCCGGCGTGTTCTTCGCGGTGCCCGTCGGGGTCGTGCTCAGCCTGGTTGCGGGCTATTTCGGCGGCTGGATCGAGACCATCGTGATGCGCTTCACCGACATCATGCTGGCGCTGCCGCCACTGGCGATGGCGCTCGCGATCACCGCGGTGCTGTCGCCGAACCTCATCAACGCGATGATCGCGATCACGCTCCTGTGGTGGACCTGGCACACGCGGCTGATCTACCGCATCGTCAAGGCGCAGATGAACGAGGATTATGTCGTGGCGGCCCGTGTCGCCGGGGCCTCGCACGCGCATTTCCTGTTCCGTGAGCTCCTGCCCATCTGCTTCTCGGCGGTGGCGGTGAAGACCTCGCTCGATGCGGGCTTCGTGATCCTGTTCGGCGCGGCGTTGTCGTTCCTGGGCCTCGGCGTCCAGCCGCCGACGCCCGATCTCGGCACGATGGTCGCCTCCGGCTCGGAGAACCTGCCGGAAATGTGGTGGCAGGCGGCGATGCCGGGTCTGGCGATCCTCTACGCGACCCTCGGTTTCAACCTTTTGGGGGACGGCTTGCGCGACATGCTGCACGTGGACCTGTGAGCCCGCTTCTCGATATCCGCGACCTGTGCATCGGGTTCAGCGCCCACGGCAAGCACCGCCGGGTTCTGCATGATGTGAACCTGCATGTGGCTGAGGGCGAGCGCGTGTCGCTGATCGGGCAGTCGGGCTCGGGCAAGACCGTGACCATGCGCGCGATCATCGGCACCCTGCCGATGCCGCCGGCAATGATCGAACAGGGCAGCATCATATACGCGGGACAATCGCTTCTTGATCTGGGCCCGATCGAGCGCAACCGCCTGAAGGGCACCGGCATTTCCATCGTGCTGCAAGACCCGATGACCTCGTTCAACCCGGTGCTGACGATCCGCCGCCGGATGGAAGACATCATCCGCTATGCCGATCTCCGTCTCGGGCGCAGCGGATCGAAGGCGGCGCGCTAAGACCACATGATCGAGACGCTGCGCAAGGTCCGTCTAGCCGACGGAGACCGCGTGCTCGACAGCTGCCCGATGATGCTGTCGGGCGGCATGCGCCAGCGCGTTCTGATCGGCATGGCGCTCCTGAACAAGCCGCGCCTGCTGATCGCCGATGAGCCCGGCGCCGCGCTCGACGTGACCACACAGCACGAGATCCTCGCGTTGCTCAATTCGCTGGTGGCCGAAGAGGGGCTGTCGCTCCTGCTCATTACCCACAACCTCGGCGTGGTGGGTGAGATGGCCGACCGGGTCTTCGTGATGGAGCGCGGCCACATCGTCGAAACCGGAACCCGCGACGCCGTCTTCGACGCGCCCGAACACCCCTTCACCCACAAGCTGATGGTCGCCGTGCCGCCGCTCTACGGCGACAAGGTGAAGACCGTGGATCATCATGGGCTGCGCGAGATCGTCACTCTGCGCGGCGTCTGCAAGGATTTCCAGACCCGCAGCGGTGTCTTCAATCGGGTGAGCGGCAAGATCCGGGCGGTCGACAAGGTGTCGCTCTCCGTGCACCAGGGCGACATCTTCGGCATCGCCGGCGAAAGCGGCTCGGGCAAGACGACGCTGGCGAAGATGATCATGCGGCTCAGCCGGCCGACCGGCGGTGAGATCGAGGGCCGCGACATCACCGGGTTCGCGGGCACAAGGGAATTCCGCAAGCTGATCCAGATCGTCTACCAGAACCCGGCCTCGTCGCTGAACCCGCGCCGCACGGTGGCCGACCAGCTGGCCGTGCCGCTGAATTTCACCGGCGAGGACAGGGCGGCGACCCAACGGCGGATTTCCGAGCTTCTGGACCTCGTCGATCTGGCGCAGAGCTACCGCTCGATGTATCCGCACGAGCTGTCCGGCGGGCAGAAGCCGCGGGTGGCCATCGCGCGCGTATTGTCGGTCAACCCGAAAATCGTGATGCTGGACGAGCCCACTTCAGCGTTGGATGTGCTGGTGCAATCCAATGTCATCGACCTGCTTTTGCGGCTGCGCGACGAGTTCGACCTGACCTACATCTTCATCAGCCACGACCTCAGCCTGATGCGCAATTTCTGCTCGCGCGCACCGCCGCGGTGCGTCTGTGCCTGCCCGCCGCGCAATGCCTGCCGCCGATGGTCGACTGGCCCGACGACATTCGCGAGGCGGTCGGCGGCCAGTACTGGATGGCGAAGGGCGGCAACGAGTTCGACGAAGCCGGCATCGGCACGGTGGCGATCACCTCGGTGTTCTCGCCGGTCAGCGACAAGATGGAGCGGGCCGCGATGGAGCGGCTGGCCGAGCGTTTGCCCGGCGTGGAATTCACACTGTCGAGCGAGAACGGTCGGCTCGGCATCCTCGAGCGCAAAAACGCGGCGATCATGAATGCCTCGCTTCGCGCCCTGTCGGAGCGCACCGTCGAGGCCTTCGGGTCTGCCCTCCACAAGGTCGGGCTCGATTGCCCCGACCACATCACCCAGAACGACGGCACCCTGATGGGCTGCGAATTCGTGCAATCCTACCCGGTGCTGACCTTCGCCTCCGGGCCCACCAATTCAATGCGCGGCGTGGCTTTCCTGCCGGGCACCTCCGATGCCATTGTCGTCGATGTAGGCGGCACGACCACCGATGTCGGCGCCCTGGCCAAGGGCTTCCCGCGGCCCGCCAGCACCACGGTCGATGTCGGCGGGGTGCGCACCAACTTCCGTATGCCGGATGTCTTTGCCATCGGTCTCGTTGGCGGCAGCATCGTCGCGGGCGAAGGCGACGATCTCCAGGTCGGGCCGCAGTCGGTCGGCTACGAACTGACCGAAGCGGCGCTGATCTTTGGCGGCAAGACCCTCACCACCTCCGACGTGGCCGTGGCGCTCGGCCTTGCCGAGTTCGGCGACACATCGGCGGTGGCGGCCCTCGACCCGGCCAATCTCGCCCAGGTGAAGGCGCGCATCGACGAGATGCTGACCAACGCGGCGGAACGGATGCGGGTCTCGCCCGATCCGATCCCGGTGCTTGCTGTCGGCGGCGGCTCGATCCTGGTGCCCGAGCAGATCGGCGATCTGCCGGTGATCCGCCCGGCGCATTTCTCGGTCGCCAATGCCGTGGGCGCCGCCATCGGCCAGATCTCCGGCGAGGTCGACCGCATTTTATCGCTCGAAAGCACCTCGCGCGAGGAGGCGCTGGCGGCGGCCCGCAAGGAAGCCACCGACAAGGCCATTGCCGCCGGGGCCAAGCCCAAGAGCATCGAGCGGCTCGACCAGGAAGACGTGCCCTTGGCCTACCTGCCCGGCAACGCCACCCGTATCCGCCTCAAGGTCGTGGGAGACAAGAACGGCTGAGCCGCTCAGAGAAGTCACCGACGCCGATCTGGAGGCGATCGAGATCGGCGCCGCAATCCTCTGCACGGGGGGCGGTGGCAACCCCTATATCGGCAAGCTGCACTGCCGCGAGGAGCTGAAGAAGGGCCACCACATCCCGGTGATCCCGCTGGACGAAGTGCCCGACGATTGGCTGGTGGTCTCGCTCGACGGCATCGGCGCGCCGGTGGTCGGGGTCGAGAAGATCGAGGAAGGCGAGGAGTGCCTGCGCGCGCTGCGGGCCCTCGAAAAGGAGCTTGGCGTGAAGGTCGATGCGCTGATCTCGGCCGAGATCGGCGAGGCCAATTCGATGGAGCCGATGCTGACCGCCGCCGAGGCCGGATTGCCTGTGGTCGATGGCGATGGCATGGGCCGGGCCTTTCCCGAAATGCAGATGTGCTCCTGGCCGATCTACGGCCACCGCGAGGCGCCCGGCGCGATGGCCGAGGAGAAGGGCTCCATTGTAGTCATCCGCGACACCCCCGACGACGTCTGGCTGGACCGCATCTCACGCTCGGTCGTGGTGGCGATGGGCGCGGCCGCCGGGCTCGCGACCAATCCGATGCGGGGGCAGTTCGTCAAGCACGCGGCGGTGCCGGGCACCATCACCCAGGCGCTCAACCTCGGTCGCGCCGTGCTCGAGGCCCACGCCACCAACGCCGATCCGGTCGAAACGGTGATCCGGCAGGAAAACGGTAAGCTCCTGATGACGTCCAAGACCGCCGATCTCGAACGCCACCTCAAGGGCGGCTTCGCGGTGGGGCACATGGCGCTCGAAGGCTTCGGCGCCTTCCAGGGCGACAAAGGCCGGATCGACCTCCAGAACGAGTTCCTCCTGTTCAGGCGCAACGGCGCGGTCGAGGTTTGCGTGCCCGACCTGATCGTGGTGCTCGACGCCGACACCGGCCTGCCGATCGCCACCGAGATGCTGCGCTACGGCCAGCGGATCGCCGTGCTCTGTCTGCCCGCTCACGCGCTGCTGCGCAGCCCCGAGGCGCTCGCCGTCGTCGGTCCGGCGGCTTTCGGCTATCCTGACATCACCTTCACCCCGATGGGAGGCTCCTGATGGACCCGATTACCACGATCGCCCGTGCGGATATGGCCGACGTGGCGCAGGGCGGCGCGTTTCTGGGCACCGGCGGCGGTGGCGCCCCCCATGTCGGCCGGCTGATGGCCGAGTAGGCGATCGAGGCGGGCGGTCCGGTGACCGTGCTCGACATCGAGGCGATGGACGACGACGCGTTGATCGTGCCGGTAGCAGTGATGGGCGCGCCGGCGGTGATGCTTGAAGAGCTGCCGCGCGGCGACGAGGCCGTGGCGGCGCTGCGGTCGCTCGAAGCGGTCTTGGGCCGCAAGGCCGAGGCGATCTTCTGTATCGAAGCCGGTGGGCTCAACGAGACGACCCCGGTCGCGGTGGCCGCGACGGTCGGCCTGCCGGTCATCGACGGCGACGGCATGGGCCGGGCTTTCCCCGAGTTCCAGATGGTCTCGATGACGATGTTCGGCGTCCACGCCTGCCCGATGGCGATGTCGGACGAGAAGGGCAACGCGCTGGTGCTGAACACGGTCGACAATCTCTCGACCCAAATATTTGCCCGCGTCATCATCGTGGAAATGGGCGGGGCCGGGATGATCGCGCTCTACCCGATGACCGGCGCGCAGGCGAAGCGGTCGATCCTGCGCGGGTCGCTGTCGCTGATCAGCAATATCGGACGGCTGATCCGCGCCGAGCAGGCCGCCAACCGCACCCCGGCCGACCGGCTGGCGCGCGAGCTGAACGGCGTGCGCCTGTTCGAGGGCCGGGTCACGGATGTCGACCGGCGCACCGAAGGCGGCTTTGCACGCGGGCAGGCGACGATCAAGGGCCTGGAGGCCTACCAGGGCCGCAACCTGACCCTCAAGTTCCAGAACGAGTTTCTGATGGCGGAAACGGAGGACGGCACGCCGCGCGCGATGACGCCCGACCCGATCTGCCTGCTCGACCTGGAAACCATCCAGCCGATCACCACCGAACAGTTGGCCTATGGCTATCGGGTGATCGTGTTTGGCCTGCCGTGCGATCCGAAATGGCGCACGGGGCATGGGCTGTCGCGCGTCGGCCCGGGATAGTTCGGCTACGAGGCAGACTATCAACCCATTGAAAAAATAACAGAAATGTCCTGACAGAACGGAGGTTCCTACAAATAGCACATTCAGGAGAATGGCGATCAGCGCCGTGGCATCGACCGCGGTGATACTCGGTGCGGGTGCCGCTTCGGCGCAGAATGTCGTCACCGTGAACGCGGTGCAGATCTTCGGCACGGTCGACCCGGCCAAGATCAACGATTACACCGAATACATGGCCGGGGTGAACCTCTACGAGGCGCTCACCGTGCTCGACGGCGGCGGCGCGATCCAGCCGTTGCTGGCCAAAAGCTGGGCGGCCTCGGAAGACGGTTTGACCTGGACCTTCACGCTGAAGGAGGGTGCCACATTCCAGGATGGCAGCCCGGACGAGGCCAAGGACGTGGTCTGGACGGTCAACCGGCTGCTCGCGATCAACGAAGGCCCGGCCTGTCTGTTCGAGGGCGTGCTTTCGGAAGGGGCGGTGACCGAGGTCGACGCCCGCACGGTGCAGTTCCAACTGGAGAAGACCTATGCGCCGTTCCTGACCACGACGCCGATCCTGTTCGCGGTGAATGCCGACCTTGCGATGGACAACGTGCCCGAAGACGACGCTTGGGCGCAGGATTACATCGCCAACACCTCGCTCGGGGCCGGGGCGTTCATGCTCGACAGCTGGGAACGCGGCACCGGCATGACGATCAAGGCCTATGACGGCTACCATCTCGGCTGGAGCGACGACAGCATCGACGAGGCCCGCTTCGTCGTCACCAACGAGGAAGCCACCGTCAAGGCGCTCGCCGCCTCGGGCGAGCTGTCGATGTCGTCCGATGCCCAGGCGCAGGAGACCTACGACAGCATCGGCGCGCTGGAGGACTACCGGGTCCACGCCTGCCCGACGGCGACGAATTTCCAGTTCAAGCTCAACAACAGCCGTCCGTCCACCGATGACCTCAACATCCGCAAGGCCATTGCCTATGCGACCGATTACGACACCATCCGCGAGGTTCTTCTGCCAGGTGAGCCGCTGACCGGGCCGATGCCGCCGATCTTCGCCGACGCCTACCCCGACGACGTGGCCACGCCGGTGTTCGACCTCGAGAAGGCCAAGGAATACATCGAGGCTTCGTCCTACGCGGGGCAGGGGCCGATTGACGTTGAGATCATGTATGTCGCCGGCCTCGCCTTCGAGGAGGAGATCGGCCTCTTGATGAAGTCGATCCTCGACACCATAGGGTTCGACACGATCCTCAAGCCCGAGCCGTGGAACCGGATGACGGAGCTGGCAGCCGACGTGGAGATCACCCCCGGCATCAACCAGGTGTTCTACGGCGCGACCTATCCCTCGCCCGACACCTATTCCTACACCCAGTACCACAGCCGTGCGGCGGCCACCTGGGCGTGGATGGAATGGGTGCAGAACCCGGAGGTCGACGCGATGATCGACGAGGCCCGCGCGACCGCCGACGTGGCCGAGCAGAACACGATCTACCAGGCCTTGCAGCGTAAGCTGGTCGAGGACCAGGTCGGCGTGTTCGTGCTCACCCAGGGCAGCCAGCAGGCCATGCACAACTGCCTGCAAGGCTTCACCTGGGTGCCGATGCAGAGCTTCGAGTTCAACTTCCACACGATGAAATGGGCCTGCGACTGACCGCTGCCGCTGTCGTCGACACTGCCGAGCGCCCGGGTTTGCGGGCGCTCGTGCCGTTCTGACAAGGTGCGTAACCCCGCAGGTTCACTGATCCCTGTGCCGTGCTTTCGTCCACGCAGGACAGATCGAGATGAAACGGTCGCCAGCGTATCGAGACCGGTTGATCTTGAGATTCAGGGCCGCGCGCGCCACGACGGCATGAAGACCGACAAGAAGATGACGATGGCCCGAACGCCCCAGGCAACGGCCGCGGCGGTCATCGCCCCGGCAGCGCCCGAGGTCTGCACGAAGGACGGCAACAGCCAAACCAGTACCAAGGCCGCCAAGCCACCGGCAACCACGCCGGGCCAGCGGCGCCCGCTGGCGACGAGGATGTGCCAGGCGCCGATCGGCAGGACCGACAGCCCGCCGACAAGCAGAGCCGGCGCGAGCAGGGCCCCCGCCGGCGCGAAACCGGCGCCCAGGAGGACCGGCACGACCGATGGACCGAACCGATGCGCCAGGGCGTACGCCGCTCCGAAGATGACAACCGTGCCGAGTGCGGTGAAAGCGGCGTAGCGCGGCAGGCGGGGGTCACCCCGGCTGGTGGCGCGTGCCACCACGGGAAGCGCGCCGGCCAGAAGCCCTTGCGCGCCGATGACCACGAGCGCGGCGATCTGCGTCGCCAGGCCGAACTGGCCGGTCAGGGAAAGGTCATTCGTCAAATGGCGCGTGAGCAACAGCGGCATCGCGGTCAGAAAGGCCAGGCTGATCGTGGCCAGCCCCATAACATAGCCCTCTTTCACGAGTGTGCGAAACTCGTCCCGGTCGAACAGCGGCCGGACCCCGGTCTGGCGGGACAACGCGCGATAGGACAGCCAGGCCTCCAGAAGCCATACCGCCGAATGGATGACCAGCAAGGTGAACAGCCCGGCGCCAAGCCAGAGACTCGTCAACCCTGCAACCACCTCGAGGACCCGCATGCTCGCGGCGAACCGAAACGCCGTGCCGCTGCGGTCCAGACCGAGCAGGGCCGCGCGCGACAGAAGCACGAGCCCGCGTCCGACCAGGGCAGGCAGAACGAGGATCAGCGCGAGGCGTTCCAGCGTGTCGCCACCCAGAAGCAGCGCGTTGACCGCCAGACCGACGACGGCGAGCGCAAGCAGTCCAAGGCGCAACAGAATGGCCGTGCCGAGAAACGCCATCGCCGTCCGGTCGCGGCCCAGCCGCAAAGGCACGAGGCTTTCCAACTCGAACAGCGTCAACCCCAGGGCAAAAGCATAGGTCGTGGTGGTGTAACTCCAGGTGCCGTAGAGTTCGGGCCCCAACCATCGGCTGATGGCGAGCACATAGAGCCCGCGCAAGCCTACCTCGATCCATTGGGTGCCGGCCAGAAGCGCCCCATTCTTGAGGATGGACGCGATCCCCGGGAACCGGCGCAGGAGATCCTGGAACTTGGCCATGCCCTCCCTTGCGCAAACCGCTTGGCGAAATCAAGTCGCAAGTGCCGGTATCAATCGGGAAACACCGGCCGCGCGGTATTGACGACACCGCGAAACTTCGCCGTATTGGCTCAGGGATCGACTGCAATCTGCTCGGGAGAAAGATGATCGTCAACGATACCGACCAGGTAGCGGTCGCAAACATCACCAGACCCGAGGTCGCCTGATGGCCACCGTCGACATTCTTCTGGCCACCTACAACGGGGCGCGGTACCTGCCCGAGCTGTTGGAGTCTCTTGCGCACCAGAGCCACCGTGACTGGCGTTTGATTGTGCGCGACGACGGATCTTCGGACGGCTCGCTCGAGCTCATTCAGAAATGGGCAGAAGACACACCGCAGGAGATCGAGGTCCTGAGTGACGGCGATCGCGGGCTGGGCGCTGGCGGCAACTTCGCCCGCCTGCTTTGCGCATCACACAGTCCTTACTTCGCGTTCTGCGACCAAGATGACATCTGGTTGCCCGACAAGGTCTCGCGCCTGCTCGAAGAGACGGTCCGGGCCGAGCGTGAGATCGGATCGGATGTGCCGATCCTGACCCATTGCGACCTCACCGTCGTTGGCGAAAGCCTCGAGGTTCTTCACCCATCCTTCTGGGAGCAGCAAGGGTTCACGGTGCGTGGATTGCGCAGGGGCGCAGGGGCCCTGTCGGTGCGCAAGAGCCTGGTGATGCGCAACTTCGTCACCGGCTGTGCCATGATGGGCAATGCCCGGCTGCGCGCGCTGTCAGATCCGGTCCCGCCCGATTGCGTGATGCACGACTGGTGGGTCGCGCTTGTCGCCGGGTTTCTTGGCGAAATCAGGACCGTCGATGCGCCCTGCATTCTCTACCGGCAACACGGGTCGAACGCGCTCGGCGCGAAAGACTGGAGCTATCTTTCCGTCCTGCGCCGCGTCCTTGCCCGCCCCGGTGCCGCTCTCGAACGGACGCGGATCTGGCTCAGTGCTTCCCGCAGGCAGGTGGACTGCCTTTTATCGCGGTGCCGGTCCGAGCTCGCCCCCGTGGAAATCGCCTATCTCGAAGACTACACGCGAAGACATGCGCGCAACCTCCTGTCGCGAAAGACATTTCTTCTGCGCCACAGGGTCTGGCCACAGTCTTCGGTGCGGGCCCTCATCATGGTGGTGTTCATGTAGCGCCGCCGCCCGGCGCAAGCCTTCAGCGCGCCCGATGGGCGGCGCCTCGCAATATCTCGTCCCACCGCGCCGCCAGCGTGCCGAGCGAAAAGCGGTCTCGAAGGCCGGCATGCAGATCGGGCGGAAACGGCGTCTCCTCCAGCA
>Ga0209121_10003611_pt1 | contig 14878 bp, 9 predicted proteins | sample Cruoilmetagenom3_FD_187292 | JGI IMG/M metagenome (GOLD analysis project Ga0209121, IMG submission 187292) | Oil polluted marine microbial communities from Coal Oil Point, Santa Barbara, California, USA - Sample 3 (SPAdes) (version 2) | ecosystem: Environmental > Aquatic > Marine > Oil seeps ...
AACTTCCGGAGCCTCTTTTTGATGCGCTGCGAACGCGTTTTGGAAAGTACCAGCACTCCATTCTCTCGGCTGTCGAAGCACGCTCGAAAGATCGGCTACGCTTCCTCGCAAACGCGATCACCACGCGGAAACAGAAAGAAGCAAAAAATATCGAACAGGTTTTGGATGATTTGGAACTGGCATTGAAAAAAGAGCTCACCGAGGACGAGGAGCCGGTTCAACTTTCGCTTTTTTCCGATGATGAGCGCACCCAATTGACCCGCGATCGCGAAGCGCTGGAAAGACGCTTGGCAAGAATTCCCAAGGAACGCGAAAAAGAGGTTCTGGCGGTCGAAGAAAGGTACTCCAACGCAATCGACCATACCTTCCCCGTCGCGGTCATATTACTCGTTCCAATCTCTCTCGTCGGGGAGGATCTGAAATGAGCAATCACGAGTGGTTGAATCTTGTCGAGGTATCGGGCCCATTCCTGGCTGTCCCCGTTCTCAATGAAATCTTCCCCCAAGGACTTGAAGCCATATTGGCGGGTCGAAGGAAACGGTTGAGGCAAACCTACGACGAATGGCGCGATTCCGTTGATACGGATGATCCGGATCTTGGCGCTATTCATGGCGCGTGGATATCCGAGGTTCTAGAAAGCGCCCTTGAGATGGACGCTGGGATATTGCGTCGTTCGGGTGACATGCCCGCCAAGTTCACGGTCGAGGTGCAAGAACACGGTATCAGCCTTACCCCCGATCTGGCTCTCGTAAATCCGGGCAATGGCGATGATCCCCTCCTGCTCATTCATGTGTTCGAGCCGGACACGGATTTGGAGGCGACCCGTCGCTTCAATGGCCTCGCCGCCACGCCAGCAGATCGCATGGTGTCGCTTCTCAGGGCAATCGGTTGCCCGATCGGAATCGTCACCAACGGTGAGCGCTGGATGCTAGTTCACGCCCCGTCTGGCAGCGTGGCGAGCTTCGCAAGCTGGTATTCTAGGCTTTGGGGACAAGAGCCGGAAACCCTGCGCGCATTCACCAGCTTGCTCGGTGTCCGCCGATTCTTCGGGCCCGGGGACGAACAGCTTCCCGCCCTGTTCGAACGCTCGCTGAAGCACCAGGATGACGTCACCGACGCTCTGGGGGAACAGGTGCGCCGTGCCGTCGAGGTGCTGGTTCAGGCACTCGACCGGGCCGATGAGGACCGCAATCGGGAACTCCTGCGCGACATCGATCCGCGTGAGCTCTATGAAGCCGGCCTCACCGTGATGATGCGGCTCGTGTTCCTGCTGGCAGCGGAAGAACGCGGGCTATTGCTCTTGGGTGATTCCCGCTACGACGCCTATTACGCGGTTTCCACGTTACGAGCCCAGCTTCGTGCGAAAACCGAGGAAATTCTCGAACGTCGCCGGTCCGCCTGGTCACGCCTTCTGGCCCTGTTCCGCAGTGTCTATGGCGGGATCGAACACCCTACACTGCATCTGCCAGCCTTGGGCGGCTCCCTTTTCGATCCGGATCGCTATCCCTTCCTGGAAGGGCGCAAACCCGGCACGAGTTGGCGCACGGATCCGGCCGAACCGCTGCCGATCGACGACAGGACCGTGCTGTTGCTGCTGGAGGCAATCCAGATTTTCCAGGGGCGCACCCTGTCCTACCGCGCGCTGGACGTGGAGCAGATCGGCCACGTCTATGAGGGCCTGCTGGAACGCACGGTCAAACGTGTCGATGACGTGACGCTGGAACTCGACAGCTCGTCCAAGGCCAAGGACCCGCGCGTCACCCTGGGTGAAATCGAGTCTGCCCGACTGGATGGCAGCGACAAGGTCGTGTCTTTGCTCGAAGAGCGCAGCGAGCGGTCGAAATCCGCGATCCGCAATGCTCTGGATTGGGATGCCGACGACCAGCTATCCTCGCGCCTCTTGACCGTTTGCCGGGGCGATGCGTCACTGCGTGACCGTATCCTTCCCTACGCTACCCTCCTGCGCACCGACCCATGGGGCTATCCCCTCGTCCACCAGTCCGGGGCGTTCGTCGTGGTTCTGGGGACCGACCGGCGCGAGAGCGGTACGCATTACACCCCCAAGAGCCTGACGGAAAAGATCCTTGAGGAAACCCTGACCCCGGTCGTCTATCGCGGCCCGGCCGAAGGCAAACCGCCCGCCGAATGGGAGCTGAAATCGGCGAAGGACCTGCTGGACCTCAAGATTTGCGACCCCGCCATGGGTTCGGGTGCTTTTCTCGTTCAGGCCTGCCGCTGGCTCTCCGACCGCCTGATCGAAGCCTGGGCGCGTGAAGAGGTGAACGGGCGACGGATAGACAGCGAGGGGCGCATTCTGAATGGCGAACAGGTCGATGCATCGGAATTGCTGTCCAGCGACATCGAGGAACGGGCGATCCTGGCCCGCCGTCTGATTGCCGAGCGTTGCCTCTATGGCGTGGACATGAATCCGCTGGCGGTCGAACTGGCAAAACTGTCGTTGTGGCTGACGACGGTGGCCAAGGGACGGCCGTTCGGGTTTCTCGACCACAATTTGCGCAGTGGCGACAGCCTGCTCGGCATCCATGATCTGGGGCAGTTGATCGAACTCGACATGAACCCGAAGGGAAGCGCCCAGCGCCGCCTGTTCGGGAGCAGCATCCGGGCCTCTGTCGACCAGGCAATCGAACTGCGTGCCCGCCTGCGCGAGATTCCGATCCGCGACATCCACGATGTCGAGGCCATGGCCGCGCTCGATACCAAATCTCGCACCGCGCTGCAATTGCCAGAGAGGATAGCCGATGCGCTGGTCGGCGTGGTGTTCGCCGAGGACAAAGTCGGAACCAGACGAACCCGCCTCGAGAACCTCGCGGCACTGGCGGACAAGGCGGCGGGAGGAGACAGCGAGGCGCTCGGAAACCTGGTGCGCGAGGCCCGCAGGGATCTGGCCAAGGACGCGCCGAACGGTGAACCACGGAATCCCTTCCACTGGCCGCTGGAATTTCCCGAAGTGTTCGAGCGGGAGAATGGCGGGTTCAGCGCAATCGTCGGAAATCCCCCGTTTCTTGGTGGCCAACGGATCACCGGCGCATTTGGTACGGCATATCGGGATTGGCTGGTGTCGATCATCGCAGAAGGCCGCAAAGGATCGGCCGATCGGGTTGCATATTTCTTCCTGCGTGCGTTTGCTTTGCTGCGTGATGGCGGCGGATCTGGATTGCTTGCCGTCAATACCATTGCGGAAGGTGACACGCGCCAAGTCGGCCTTGAGTCCATGGTTCAGAACGGTTCCGTCATTCATTCGGCCTATCCGAATGAACCTTGGCCCGGGGCGGCAGCCGTCGTCACGAGCCGGGTTCATGTTCACAAAGGTGAATGGCGTGGCTTGTATTCTTTGCTGGGCAGAAGTGTTCCACATATTTCGCCGTTTCTATCCGCTCAAGACGAATGGACCCCAAAACGTCTCAAGCAGAATGCCGGAATTGCCTTTCAGGGGTGCATCACACGTGGTCTGGGCTTCATTTTATCGCCAGAACAAGCTCAAGAGATGCTGGATGCTGACCCACAGAACTCCGATGTCCTTTTTCCTTATCTGAATGGTCAAAACTTAAACTCTGATCCTCAACAAAGGCCAAGCCGATGGGCAATCAATTTCTGGGACTGGCCTGAAGAGCGGGCAAAAGAATACAAGTCACCATATCTTTAGAATACAAGTCACCATATCTTCATGTTCTTGAGCATGTGAAACCGGACCGTTACCGGCGCAAAAAGGATGGAAACTTTGTTTGCGCCGAACCCTTAAGAAATGAATGGTGGCTTTACGAAGGCCGTAGGAGCGGGTTGTTTCACGCCATCGGGCGCGGACATCATTTCGAGAAACATCCCAAGGGCTGGGACCCACAGCAAGAGCCGATGGAACGGGTGTTGGCTGTTACGCGTGTCAGCAAGACACTGGCTTTCTCATTCGTTTCGGCGGGCATGGTGTTTTCCGACGCGACCGTCGCCTTTTCCTTGAATGGGTATGATGATTTTGCCGTCCTGCAATCTGGTCTATATGCGCCCTTCGCTTGGCAACATTCATCTCGTTTGAAAAGCGACCTTCGATACAGCCCGACCGATGCACTCGAGCCATTCGCGTTCCCCGATGTCAAAGGGTCTGACGAAGAGCAGCGCCTAACCGAACTGGGGTCGAGTTATGATCAGGCTCGCCGGGATTGGATGTTGGTAGAGGAACAGGGGCTCACAAAATTATACCGCCATTATCACGACTCCGACGATGCCGATCCGAGAATTGCCAACCTCCGCGACCTGCACCGCGAAATCGACCTCGCCGTCGCCCGCGCATATGGCTGGGACGATCTCGACCTCGGGCATGGCTTTCACGAGGTTCCCTACCTGCCCGAAAACGACCGTGTTCGTTTCACCATATCGGAACCGACCCGGATCGAAGTCCTGCGCCGCCTCGCCGAACTGAACCGACAACGCTACGAGGAAGAGGTCGCCCAGGGCCTGCACGGCAGGAAAAAAGCCGCTACCAAGCCCCGCGCCCGCAAAGCCGCCACCAAACAAAGCACGCTCGATCTGGGCGACCTGCTGAATTTTGATCCGGAGCCATAGATATGAACGCAGAGAATAACGACGTAGCCGTCGCCGTCCCCACGAAACAGTTTTTCGTTTCGATGCTGACCCGTGACATCAGCCTGGCCGATGCCATTCTCGACCTGGTCGACAACTGCCTCGACGGCGCGCTCTGCCTCGCCAACGGAGGCGAGGTCGATTATTCGCAACATTCCGTCGACATCACCCTCGCCGATGATCACTTCATCATAGAGGACAATTGCGGTGGTATCCCGCGCGAAGTCGCCAAGAACTATGCCTTCAAGATGGGGCGGGAACCGGACGATGAGCGCGACTCGGCCAATGAAACGATCGGGATGTATGGCGTCGGCATGAAGCGCGCCATATTCAAGATGGGCCGAGAAGCTCTGGTCAATACCCTCTTTGACGACGACGGTTTCCAAGTCCCCATCTCATCGGAATGGCTGGACAACAAGGACTGGGATCCGCTTCCAATGGTGGATTCAGGTCCCGACACACGGCTTGATAAACCCGGCACGAATATACGCGTCAGCAGTCTGTACCCCGGTGTTTCAAGACACTTCAAGAATGCCGCTTTCAAAAATGAGCTGAGCACAGCGATTGCCGAACATTTTACGATGTTCCTACAGCGCGGGTTGAGTATCTCGGTCAACGGCACCGCCATCGAGCCCGTTCGCGTCGAGGTGCTGGTGACCGATCGTGAGGACGGCCCTGCGCCCTATGTATTCCGGAAAACTATCGACGATGTCGAGGTATCGATCACCGTCGGGCTGAACACCGGCAGAGGTTTGGCGGCGGATGACGATGATGTTCCAGAATTCGAACGCGACAGGTCGGCAGCGACGGCTGGCTGGACCGTGTTTTGCAACGACCGCGCGGTCATCGTCGGAGACAAAAGCCGATTGACGGGCTGGGGTGACGGCATTCCTCTGTATCACTATCAGTTTTCTATCATTACCGGTATCATCGAATTCCGCTCGAAGCTCGCCGATAAGCTCCCTGTCACCACGACGAAACGCGCGCTCGACACCTCCTCTGATGTCTGGTTGCAGGCGCTGGTGAAGATGAAAGAGGGAATGCGAATATGGATCAGTTATACGAATAACTGGAAGAACCACCCACGATCTGACCAAACTCAATTCTGGGAAGATGCAAAACCGCTTCCTCTGAGAAAAACCGTCGAATTGATTGCAGCGCGAGACAAGGTCGTGAAGGCCGATGGACGGATCGAATTTAACCCCAAAAAGCAAAAGGTCATTCCTATTCCCCCGACCAAAAAACCGACATCCCGTCGGGTCGTATTTTCTAGACCAGTAGAAGAAATCAATGCCGTATCTAAGGCCCTGTTTGACACTTATGACGAGCAGCCAGGAATCGTCGGGGACAAATGTTTCGGGCTGATACTCAATAATATCGCGAAACCCGATGAGGCCGAAAATGAGTAACGGTTCTTCCCTTCCATACAGGCTGCGCCAGAACAAATCTGTCGATCGGGAGCTTTTTCTTGGATTGCTTGGGCGTCTTGCTGCGACTTTGAAGCTGGAGGAATATCAATATGTTGGGCTGGGTGGACCTTTTCTTGAAGACTTCAGGCTGATTCACGCGCGCCTCGGACTCAAAGACTTAGTTTGTATCGAAGCCGAAGAAAACGTCCACAAGCGTCAGTTGTTCAACCGCCCCATAGATCAGATCACATGTGTGAACAGCACACTCGAAGACTATCTCGACGAAACTGACATCGAAAAGCCTGTGATCATTTGGTTCGACTACACTGACCCCAGGGCTATCACCGATCAGATAGAACGATTTGCGCAATCGATTTCGACCGTGCCAGTCAATAGCATCTTTCGCATTACACTAAATGCAAATCCCGCTTCTCTCGGAACACCAAAACCTGAGGAGTTGGCCGTTGAAGTAGATGGGTTTGAAAGATCGGACGGGCAGAAAAAAACAATCCAAGAATGACGACTTGACCGGTTCCATGAGCGGCTCGGAAGTCTGTTTCCTAGCGGTTTGAAGCCGGAAGAAATGACTTTTAAAAATTATGGCACATGTGTGCTTCAAGCCCTTTACCTGGCTGTAGAGAACGAAACCCTAAAGCTTACAGATCGGAATATCGTCTGGGCCTTGGCCACACATTACGCAGACGGACAGCCGATGGTCACGGCAACGCTCGTCATCTGCCCAGAAGATGTGCAACCCATCAAAACCCTTGTCGAAAATTGGGAGTATCATTCGACTCCATCGTTCCCGCTCATGCTGGACATGCCAGCGCTTTCCACCCTTGAAAGGCTGACGATGGAATCATGCGACGATGCAAAGGATAAAATGGGGTTCGAGCTTCCTAAATCAGATATGGGTGAAGACCCGCTCAATTCATTCAGAAAATTCTACCGGTTTTTCCCGCACTTCTCTCGGGTGGAGCTTTGATGCGGAGGAATGGAACGAAGAGTGGGAAAAACAGGATCAACTCACGTGCTGCTCGGAATGCGTTTGCTTGGATGAAAGATTTTCAGATATGCCGAAGAACCATCTAGAATTTGCACCAACAGAATGGGCCGGCCATGGCAGCCATTTCGTTGGAGCATGTTTCGACGAAGCAAAACCATATCTGGACAAGGATTTTACTGGCCTCCCGCTATTAACAAGGTTTGTAGCTGCCCAACTTTTCATTGAGTGCACATCAACCAGCATAAGTTCACTTATTCTAGTTGCAGAGGGGAAGGAATGGGACGCTGATGTATTGTCACGATCAGTAATGGAGGGCACCATAAAGTTCGCTTATATGTTGTTGGGGACGCAAGAAGAAATTGTGCGTAAAACTGAAGAGTATTGGAACATTCTTCCTCAGTTCAGCGAAATCCGCCATAATTATCGGGCTGCGGCATTACTTGATGAGGATGCTCTACCTGAACACCATCGAACTATTTTGACAGATTTGTTAATTGAGAATGACGTTGTAGAGGAAACAGGGAAATCATGGTCGAGGGCACAACGAAAATCTATGCAACAAACATGGTCACTCACTGGATTGTTGAATGAATTCGCGAATTCCAATGATAGCAATCTCCAACTGTTAAGACATCTTTCCCACGGTTACGGAATGAGTAGCCATTTGCTACACAAAGACGCTGACGGTGTGGGAATGGTTTTGGAACGCTCTCAACGTAGTTCCGAGAGAAAAGCCGCGGTGACAATTGGTCATATGGCTCGCATTATTTCTGACCAGTGTGCTTTTGCAAAGTTACGGCTGCATTTCTTGTTTAAGGCGTGTGACCAAAAAAAATGATGCAATCAAGAATATCGAACATGAGTTTCGTAGCCTTTTCGTCAACTTGAAAAATGCGTCAGACAATTTCCAGAACGTCGAATATGGGGAGCACGGGGTAAATGAAATTTGAGAACGATCCTATGAGATTATTGAGAGGTTGGCGGGATGAGTGCATTGACAGTAAAACCAGTAAGTAGCTGGCTCGCAAAGGATGATTCGATATCGGGCGGCCCTATTTTCGGCTATTCCTTCCACTCGAATACTTCCACACTGGCAAACTGCGCGCTTGCAGTGGAAGATTGGGTTCTGGTCACCGATGACGAAGGCTGCATTGAGCGGGTCGGTCAAATTTGTCGCGTTCGCCATGACCTCGACAACACAACGGTGTTTTTCGCCCGGCAGAAGATGATCGATGGATCCATCCTGCTCGGCGACTTGGGACTCACTTCGTTGAAAGGTCCGATTACCCGACTTCCTTGGGAAGATTTCGTTCGTGCGTTGCCAAATCTGGGGATCGCTGGCCTCGATCAGGTCCCGTTGATTGAGGATGAGGTCTATGTTCGGGATCTCCTTGAGCAAGCCGTTCGCGATGATTTACTCGGCCCGGCTTGCGGACCGAACGAGCTGATCAAGGATATGAGTGTGCGGGATCGGTATCTGGTCGGCAAGCTTGCGCCACGCCGCCCGGATGAGAGCGTAACGGACCGTGTGGAACCCGCATCCGGTGCCGATGAACCTGGTGACCTGGAGGATCAGCACGAAGCACCGCTTCACGAACCTGGGGCTGAATTCGCCAGTGCCACTGGCCGTGTGGAGCCGGAAAATGATGCACTGGACGAAATCGACACTACCAACAATCAATCTTTGGTGCCATCGAGCATGGGTTTCACGTTCTGCGTTGCGCCTGATGTCGATGAACTCACCGTCGAAGCCCGATGGGGCCGATACGAACGAGTTCCCAATGATGAGCACGATATCGTCAAGCGTCGCATAAATCGCCGCACGGGACGGGAAGAAGAGATAAAGGTCAAGGTCTGGCAGCGTATTCCATGTGGCGGCTCATTCCCGTTATCGCTGCAAGATGGACGCATACCGCCAATCGCACCGGACCCGGACCAACCCGATGTGCGTATTCAAGGTACGGTGCGAACCAATGAAAAGGGCGAACGACTGGTCAGCCTTTTTCTTGTGAACGGTCAAATTGAACCCGACACGAACAAGGATCGAACATGGCTGTTTCAGCCCGAGATATTGGCCATGGCCCCGGAAGACTTGGATGACCAATCTGTTTTTCGCCGGCGGCCCGACAATGAGGTCGTCGTCGACGATCCTGAAAGAGACAGGTTGGCAACGATCTACAGAAACCGTCTCGAATTCGCCGTCGGGCACGGCGTCTCGATCCATGCCGACACTGCGCCAGAGAACCAGACCAAAGCAATTCTCGTCAGGACGGAAATCATCCCCTGCCATGAAGTCGAGATAACCGAAACACCGGGCCAGGATGCTAATGACCGCTCTGCGTCACGAGAAATGATCGATAGCGGCTGGCTCGACATGACACGCCTGGCCGAAATGGGGCAAAAAGACCTCCGGGAAGCTCTTTCATGCCTGATCGACGACTATGGCACCTGGATAAGTGACCAGCGAAAGCGTCTGGGCAAGGAAATCATTGGATTCGATAAGGCCGGAAACGATGCAATAGCGAGGTGCGAAGAAACCTTCCACCGCCTGCGAGAAGGCATGGAGGTGCTATTCAAAGACGAAAAGGCCTTGGCTGCATTCCGTTTTGCAAACCGATCAATGGCCTTGCAGCGCATCAGAAGTATCTATGCGCTCAAACGGCGCAGAAACGAAGAGGTAGATATTGCAAGCTTGAACATCCCAAAAAACCGGTCATGGCGACCGTTCCAGCTCGCGTTTCTGCTCTTGTCCATTCCCTCTTTGGCTGACCCGAACCATTCAGATCGAACGAAACCGGTCGAAGCGTTTGCCGATTTGCTATGGTTCCCGACCGGTGGGGGCAAGACGGAAGCATATCTAGGTGTCGCGGCCTTCGCCATGGCAATGCGTCGCCTGAAAAACGACCTTGGCGACTTGGATGACACACCCGGCCTGGCCGTCATAATGAGATATACGCTCCGCCTTTTGACCCTGCAGCAGTTCCAAAGAGCCACTACGCTACTGTGCGCTATGGAAGTGATCCGGAGAGAAGATGAGAAAATCTGGGGAGACGAGCCGTTTACACTCGGCCTTTGGGTAGGCAATCGCGTCACCCCGGGAAGAACCGAGGATGCCCATCAAGCCATCGAAGCCCTTCGAAATGGGGATAGAAATCGCTCTGGTATTGCCTCACCGGCTCAATTGACAAGCTGCCCTTGGTGCGGTTCGGAAATCTCTCCGGGGCGAGATATTGAAGTGGACAGAATTGTTGGAAAGACGCTCATCCATTGCGGAGACAAGCTTGGAAGCTGCGACTTTTCACGCGCTAGATCACAGAAGCAGACACAACCTGGACTTCCTGTAAGAGTCGTTGATGAAGAAATCTATCATCGACCGCCCACGATGATGATCGCTACCGTCGATAAGTTTGCAATGATGGCATGGCGGCCGGAGGTAAGAAACCTTTTCGGGAAAGTTCACCAAGAGTGCGATCGTCATGGCTTGCTTTGGCCCGGCCACGACTGTGGGACCGGCCATCGCGCACGCGGAAAATACCCGGCTACAAAGACCAAGAACATCCGAGAAATCAGGCCGCCCGATTTGATAATCCAGGACGAATTCCATTTGATCGGCGGACCGCTTGGAACGATGGTGGGGCTTTATGAAACGGCCGTGGACGAGTTGAGCAGCTGGAAACTCGGCGAGAAAACTGTCCGCCCCAAAATCGTCGCCTCTACTGCGACAGTGAGACGCGCGGACGATCAGGTCAGAAATGTGTTCATGCGCCGGACATCGGTGTTCCCGCCATCTGGCCTTGATGTCGAGGACAATTTCTTTTCCGTGCAGCGTCCGATCGAACAGAAGCCGGGGCGAAGATACATGGGGATTTGCGCACCGGGTAGTTCTCGGCCCGCAGTTCTGATCAGAACCTATACGGCATTTCTGACAGCAACCCAGGAACTATTCGACAGATTCGGTCCTGTGGCGAATCCCTACATGACGCTCGTCGGTTATTTCAACTCTTTGCGAGAACTCGGCGGAATGAAACGTTTGGCGGAAGATGACGTGCAAACACGGTCATACAGAGTTGATATGAGCCTCGTCGATAGGCCCGGGTTGGCGCAGCGCAGTGTCAATGACGTCAATGAATTGACATCACGTGTTTCCAGTCACGAAATTCCGCGATATTTGGACCGGCTCGAAGTTCCATTTGCAGGCAGTTTCGACTCCGCAGACGGGAAATGGTCCGTGACGAGAGAGAAAGGAGCGCCGCGCCCGATCGATATCGTTCTCGCAACCAATATGCTTTCTGTCGGTGTCGACGTAAATCGGTTGGGGCTCATGGTCGTAAATGGACAACCAAAGGGAACCGCGGAGTATATTCAGGCGACCAGCCGCGTGGGACGTGCCCACCCCGGTCTGGTGGCTGCCGTGCTCACTTGGGCTCGCCCTCGCGACCTTTCACATTACGAAACCTTCGAACACTATCACGCAACTTTCTACCAGCATGTTGAAGCTCAGTCTGTCACCCCGTTTTCTCCCCGAGCACTGGATCGAGGTCTTACCGGTGTGATGCTTTCGCTCATGCGGCACTCTTACGAGGCCTTCTCTCCGAACGAAGGGGCCGGAGCACTGGATAGCCCTAGTCGGCCGGAAGTTCAGGATACCATCCGGTCCGTTGCCGAGAGGGCGTGGGAGGTTACGGAAAACCCAACCAAGAAAAAACTGACTGAGATTGAGATGAAAAGCCGGGCGGACGAATGGGCTGCGGAAGCCAGTGTCGGAGGGCGAACGCTGGTCTACCAGAAATATGGCGCCGGACCCACGGCATACCCACTATTGAAAACGCCAGGCATCAACCCCTGTAACAACTGGACGGTTCCCATGTCGATGCGCGAAGTCGAACCTGGAGTACGGCTCATTATGGAAGACATCCGTTCGACTTCCGATCCTGATTGGCGCGCGCGCCCAGCTCAATCCGGGGGGGGATGACCAATGAGCAGGACACCCGTAGGTGAAATCAGACCCAGCCAACTGCTCTGGACTTACGGTCCAGGGGCTTTGATCGACCTTCCGAACATGTCGGTGGTTACCATGGGCATTGATCGTTGGGAAAAGGACAGGTGCCAGCCTATTCGGGAGGCTAGATTACTGGCAAATGTTCAAAGCGTTCTAGGGCCGCAAGTGGATTCGTTGCGGATGCCCCCGATCAGCGAGCAAGAGGTGTCTGACCCATTTTCAGCCGCCGCCCTGATCGGGGTGCCGGTGAAACCGTTTCCCAGATGGCTCCGCTGTGTGAAATGTGGCTTGCTGTCACCTTATGATAGCGGGCTCTTCAAGCTGAAAGAAAACAGATATCGGCCAGAAAAATCACGCTTCGTTCACGAAGGGTGTCGCGGCTCTCAAAATAATATGCGCCCCAAAGACGCTGATGCCGTACCTGCGCGTTTTCTTATGGCTTGTCGCAATGGCCACCTGGACGACTTTGCATGGGACTGGTTCGTCCATGGCGGGCCGAGCACTTGCAAGGCCACGCTCAGATTTTTCGAAAGTGGAGCTTCTCTTCAAACTGAAAACCTCTGGGTAAAATGCGACGGCTGTGGCGCTGCAAAGAATATGGCGCAAGCCTTCGGACAAACTGGCCGCGACAATTTACCGGCCTGCCGCGGGAGGCATCCACACATAAATCGTTTCGACGATGACTGTTCCGAACAGCCTCGAGCGATCCTTCTTGGGGCAACGAACAGTTGGTTCCCAGTAACGCTTTCGGCACTGGCAATTCCTCAAACAGGAAGCCCCTTGAGCCAACTCATAATGGATGGTTGGACCTTTTTCGAGGACGTCGACTCTGTCGATGAAGTCTCTTTTGTTGTTAAAACGCTCAGGAAATCCGCCCAACTTCCCGGGATAGAGTGGTTCACAAACGATCAGATCTGGTCGGCAATATTGGATCACCGAGCGGGCGGATCAGATATAAATCAGGGGGATATCAAAGGACCGGAATGGGATATCCTCATAGCAAACGAACCGCCGACCGACTACCCGCATTTCATGAGCAAAAAAGTGGGTGTTCCCGCAGGATTTCAAGGAATTTTGTCCCGAGTTCTGTTGCTGGAAAGACTGCGCGAAGTGAACGCGTTACTTGGTTTACGAGGGTGGAATCGCCGGATGAAGGTGCTGGCGATGAAGCTGCCCCCAAAGCTCCGCTTTGCAGAGCTGCACCAGATTGGGTTCCCGCCACGCAAGTTCATGGCGAAGGCATTTTTCTTTCCTTTGATACGGGATCCTTGAATAAATGGGCAGATAAGAGCGCAGTAAAATCCGTGGATGAAAGGCTTCGACAAGGTCACAGCGGATGGAGGCGAAAACGAGGGCTTGATCCAAGCGAAGGATATCCGGGAATTCGCTATATACTGCTCCACACGCTCGCCCACATGTTGATAAGGGAACTGGCTCTGGAATGTGGGTATAATGCCGCCAGTATTAGGGAGCGGGTATATGCGGATACAGAGGCCGGAAAAGACCAGGCAGGGTTCCTGATTTACACGGCAGCAGCTGATTCCGATGGAACGCTTGGCGGATTGGTCGATCTCGGAAACCCCGAGAATCTTGGCCGGCTGCTCCATCAAGCATTGGACCGGGCGCGGGTTTGTGCATCAGACCCGCTGTGCTCCGAACATGACCCGAGCAAGGATCAGTCACTCCATGGCGCAGCTTGCCATGCATGCTCGTTTGTTTCCGAGACCTCTTGCGAATGTGGAAATCGTCACTTGGATCGCTCACTGGTCGTGCCAACGATCGAAAACGCCAATGCTGCCTATTTCGTGAAATCATAATGGAACTTTTGTTCAACAGCATATCGCTGCTCGTAGCGCAGCTATCCCCATCAAAAATTGAGGCAATGGCCCAGAGAATCAGGGGCGGCAAAACTCCGGAGCAAATTTATTCGGCCCGGGAACTCATTCGCACACCTTTGGCCCGTAATAGTTTTGATAGTGTCATGGCGGCGTGGGAGTATTCTACAATTTCTTCTGACGAATTGGCGGGGCTACTTTTGGGCGCATCATATGCACACGAGAAAGCGCAGAGGGATAACGCCGTTGAACTCGTTTGGACCGGCCCGACCACGGAATTTGCTGCGACGCGCCGTACCGAACAGGTTCTTCTTGATCTCATTCGAGAGGCACAAAACGAATTGTTCGTTGTAAGTTTCGTGGCTTTCGACATTTCAGATGTCGTCAACCAAATGAACTTTGCCACTGAGCGGGGCGTTGATATTCGTGTGCTACTGGAAGCGTCTCAGGACCATGGAGGCAGTTTGTCCGTCGACCCTGTCGCTACAATGAGAGATTTGGTGCCTCGCGCAAGACTTTATACTTGGAAAGGCAAGACTGCCCCATTTGAAAATGGAAAGGTCCATGCCAAGGTAACTGTGGCCGATCGAAGAGCGGCTTTTTTGACTAGTGCAAACCTAACCGGTCACGCTCTCGAAAAAAACATGGAAGCGGGAGTATTATTTAAAGGTGGCCAGATTCCAGCATTATTGGCATCGCACCTTCATGCTCTGATTGACACCAAAGTAATTTTCGAAGTCTGAGCAATTCCTAGGGCAAGGTGCATTATAATGGCGGACATAGCCCCCCTTGTTTTTCCGCTTAAAGCACCGACCCAAGTGGTCGCAACGTTTCCCCATTAACTTGCCCGACAGGAGATCAAGATGAGCAAGCGCCCGAATGAAAAAAATGAACGCTTAAAACGCCGTTACTTAGAGTATCGAAAATATGCTCGACAGCTTTCTGAAAAATCGTTGGATCGAGAAATTTCAGCACTAGAGCGGTTTGACACTTGGAACGGGCGCAAAGACTTCAAGCGGTTTCATATAGAACAAGC
>Ga0209121_10003612_pt1 | contig 14872 bp, 16 predicted proteins | sample Cruoilmetagenom3_FD_187292 | JGI IMG/M metagenome (GOLD analysis project Ga0209121, IMG submission 187292) | Oil polluted marine microbial communities from Coal Oil Point, Santa Barbara, California, USA - Sample 3 (SPAdes) (version 2) | ecosystem: Environmental > Aquatic > Marine > Oil seeps ...
TATGATTGGTATTAATATTCCTAAAACTTTTGAAGGAAAGTCCTTACTGCCAGTTATGAGAGGAGAAAAATTTGAAGGTTATCCTGTTTATATGGAAACTGGGTTATGGTATTCAACATCAACACCTTATATAAGTGACAGGATAAGGATTTATTATCCTGGAATAAAAGAGCTATTAGATTTTGATAGGGGAACAGGAGATATTATTATAAAAAAGAAGTATGAAAAAGTAGTTGTCAGAGCTAAATATAGAGCTTTTCAGGTCAATGGAAAAAAGTATATTTATATGCCAGGAGATGGAAAATATAAGGAAGAGTATTATATAAATGAAAAATTAATTAATAAAAAGGATATTAAAGATGAAGATTTTTTAAATTATAAACAAAAGATGATTGATATGTTTAAATATAAATTATACATTGATAGCAATGGATTTATTAGGGAGTATGGGGTTAATTAGTAGGGTTTGTGATTTAAGTATTTGATCTTGATTTTCTTACTGTTTTCTATATTTTGAGATAACTTTTGATGAGATTCCTCCTCTTGGAGTAAAATCTGCTTCTACAATCATTTCAATTGGGTTAAGCAATTTAACAAGGTGGTTTAAAATAAGTTTGCTGAGGTTTTCATAAAACATACCTGTATTTCTAAACTGAATAAAATAGTATTTTAAAGATTTAAGCTCAACTATATATTTATCCGGGATGTATTTTATGCAAATTGTTCCAAAGTCGGGAAGACCTGTTTTTGGGCATAAAGAGGTAAATTCAGGATTTTTTATCTCTACCCATGTGTTTTTTTCAGGGTTCTTGTATAGAATAGGTTCTAGCATATCTGAAGAAATAAAATTCGAGCTTTTTCTTATTTCCTTTAGGTATTTATTTATTCTATCTATATTCATTGCAAACTCCTTTTAAAAAATTTAATCGAGAATATTATACATTATCAATTTAAATAGGTAAATAGGCAAGTCTATATAGGTAGAGGGAGATTTTTATTTATAATCTTAATTAGGAAAAATCTTGACAGATTGGGAAAATTTTGATACCCTTTAAACCTAATATTTTTCAGACTATGAGATTATGAAGAAAGATTTATTATTTATAAAAGAGTTAGAGATAAATAATTTTAATAAGGAGATATAGCTTTTGAAATTATATATTAGGAGAATAGCATTTGATTAGAGTATTGTTGGCAGATAAACTGATTCCAAAGGTTGTTGATTTACTTAAAGAGATACCTGAATTTGATATTATTGAAAAAACAGGAATGAATTATAAAGAATTGAGAGAGGAGATAAAAAACTATGAAGCTATTGTTATAAGAAATGTAACAAAGTTAAATAAAAAAATACTTGAAAATGCTAAGAATTTAAAGCTTATTGTTAAAGAAGGTATAGGCCTTGAGAATCTTGATGTCGAATTTGCAAAATCAAAAAATATTGAAATCAGAAATACTCCTTATTCAGCTTCAATAAAAATTGCAGAATATACATTAGCTTTTATGCTTTGTATTTGTAGGTCTATTGTCCCTTCATATAAGAGTATTAAAGAACATAAATGGGACAGAAAGGTGTTTTCAGAAGGAATAGAACTCTTTGGGAAAACAGCAGGAATTATTGGATTCGAAGGTGCTGGTAAAGAAGTTGCAAAAAGAGAATTAGCTTTTGGGATGAAAGTTCTATTCTATGATTTTGATAATATTAAAACACATATCAATGCAAAGCAGGTGTCATTTGAAGAGCTATTAAAAACTTCTGATTTTATATCTGTTCACATTCCTCTTAATGATTCAACCAGGGATTTAATATCAACAAGTGAATTTGAGTTGATGAAAAGTAATATTGTATTGTTAAATCTGGCTCAAACTGGTGTAGTTGATGATCGTGCTTTATTAAAGGCTTTGAATGAAAATAAAATAAAGGCTGCTTCAATACAAGTCTCTGAAAAAGATGCTTCAGAAAAATTTAAATTAATTGATAATGAAAAGGTTTCCCCTTTTCCTTATTTGAATGATTTTGATTTTGAAGGTCAAGAGAGGGTCGGTTTGGATGTCATTTCTATTTTAAAAGATTTTTATAATGTATAAATATTTACTGAGATTAATAAATAAAAAATGATTAAAATTGTTAGTAATTCATTAAATTCTTGTAACAAAAAAATCCTGGAGAAAATGAATAAAATGGATTTTGAGTTTATAAAGAAGGAAGCTGTATCTCAACTTGAGAATGGTGCTGAGTATATTCAATTAAATGCAGTTTCTCTTCTTGATAACGAAATATCTTTTTATAAAAAAGTTATACCAATAATTGAAAATTTGGGTGGAAAAGTTTTAATTAGAAGTAATAATATTGAAACATTGAGTGAAGCGATTGATATTGCGAAAAAAGAGATTATAATAGGTGATATTGAGTTTGACAAAAAAAAAATAGATTTTATTGTTGAAGCTATTAAAGAAAAAAATATAAAAATTATTGCTTTAATTAGAGAAAATAAATCAGATAGAGATATTTATCCTGAAAAATCTCTTTTAATTGCACAGATGTATGTTGATTACCTGTTGGATAAAGGTATAAAAAGGAGTGATATTTTACTAGATCCAGTTATAAAACCATTGGAAGTGAATTTTCTAAATGGGAAATCATTTTTAAATACTCTTGAACTATTTAAGATTGATTTTCCTCAGGTTAAAACTATTGCAAATCTAACAGCTTTATCTGATGGTTTACCAAAACGATATTTAATTACATCTCATTTTCTCTCTTTGGCAATTAATAATGGGTTAGATTATGTAGTTTTAGATGTACTTGAAAAATCAATAACTGAGTCTATAATGTCAACCATGTGCATAATTGGTAAAGATAGAAATTTGAAATCTTATTTAAATTATTGTAGAAATAATAGAGATATTAATGGATACAATATTAAAGAAAATTAGAATAAAAAAAGATGGCTAAGATTATTGATAATAAAAAAAGTATGAAAAAAGGGTTAAAGAGGAAAAGATTTAAAAAGGTCAGTGTTTCAAAGTTAACAAGATTTTCATTTTTACCTTCAGTTTTTACAATTTTCAATTTATTTTTAGGATATATAGCTGTTTTACAAATAATAAAACATAATTTTATAACTGCGTGTTATCTTATTATATTGAGTGTTGTTATGGATGGATTTGATGGTACAATAGCAAGAATCACAAAGACAGAATCAAATTTTGGTATGCAATTGGATTCTCTTGTTGATGCTGTAACTTTTGGTTTTGTAACCTCAGTTTTTATTTATGTTTGGGGATTTCAAGGAGTACAACCTCAAAATGGGAAAATATTTGGTTTTATATTCTTAAGCGCAGGAATTATAAGATTAGCAAGATTTAATGTACTAAAGGAAGCTGATGCGTTTCCATCCAATACTTTTATAGGATTACCCATTCCTATTGCTGCCCTTTCTATATTATCAGTGGTATTGATTTGTAAAGAACCTATTCAAGAACAATCATATTTAATACTTTTTTCTTTATATATTATACTCATTGCTTTTTTAATGGTTTCAAATGTAAGATATAGGACAATGAAAAAAATCAACTCAAAGCATAATTTGTTGATTTTATTCATAGTTGCGATTTTAGTGGCATTAGCAATAATGTATCCTTCATATACAATACCGATATTAACCTTTATTTATATAATATCTCCAATATTCTTTTATATTTCAAAAAAGTTAAAAAGAGCTGGAGCCAAAATTAAAGTAAATAAATCATCTATTAAATCAGATGAATAAAAAAAAGATTTATGATTGATGAGAACAGTCTACTATATTATATAAAACCATATACGAAGAGATTTATACTTGCCTTATTTTTTATGGCAATGATAGCTTTTTTTACTGCTTTTTTTGCTGTTATTATTCAACCAGTTATGGATGAGTTATTTATTCAGAGTGCAGGTCATTTGACTGAAAAAGCAAGTTATCTGTCAGGCAAATCTGAATATATAAGAAGTTTAATTCAGGATACCTTTAATGTAGATAGCCAGGGAATGGTGTTAATACTTCCAATAGTTCTTTTTTTCTCTTTTTTAGGGCAAGCAATTTTTACTTTTTTGTCTCTTTATATAATGAAAACTCTTGGATTAAAAGTGGTCAGGAATATAAGAGATAAATTGTATAAAAATTTGATAAATCAATCCATTGATTTTTTATCAAAGTCAAAAACCGGGGACCTTGTTTCAAGGATTACAAATGATATTGAAAAAATAAAATTTGCTGTTTCCGAGACTTTATCTGTATATGTAAGAGAAACTTTAACACTTATTGCTCTTTTGCTTGTGGTTTTTTATCAAGATTGGTATATGGCCTTAATTGCATTAATTATATTACCTGTTGCAGTTTTACTCTTAGCATTATTTGGAAAGAGAATAAAAAGAGCAGGAATTCAATCTCAGGTAGCAATTGGAAGGCTTTCAAATTTTTTAAGTGAAACTATTATTGGGAATAAAATTGTTAAAGCTTATAATATGGAAGATTATGAAAGTGAGAGATTTTCAAAATTAAATCAGGATCATTATAAAATAAATAGAAAAATAGCATTAATATATTCTTTTTCTGCGCCAATAATGCATACAATCGGTGGGCTTGTAGCAGCTCTAATTTTTGTTGTAGGAATGCGTAGAGTATCAGGAGGGGATATTTCACCCGGTCAATTTACATCATTTTTAGCAGCACTTTTTCTTATGTACAATCCCATTAAAAGATTATCTCAAGCTAACAATGATTATCAACAGGGAAAAGCAGGTTATGAGAGGGTTTTGCAGATAATCAAAAATAAGAATAATATGCTTGATAAACCCTCTGCTATTGATGTAAAAAAGGTTAAAGGTGAGATAGAATTTAAAAATGTATTTTTTTCTTATACTCCATCAGTGCCTGTTATTGAGAATATAAGTTTCAAAGTTGCTCCTGATGAAATGGTTGCTTTAGTTGGAGCAAGTGGCTCTGGAAAGACAACATTAATGAGTTTGTTGATGAGATATTATGAATATAGTTCTGGCGAAATACTTATTGATGGGAAAAATATAAGGGATTTTACTTTGAAATCTCTAAGAGATTCTATTGGACTTGTCACTCAGGATGTATTCCTTTTTAATGATACAATATTAAGCAATATTGTTTATGGAAGCTCTGATTACCCTTTTGAGGACATAAAAAAAGCAGCTGAAATCGCGAGGGCATCTGATTTTATTGAAGAGTTACCAGACAAGTATGATTCTATTGTTGGTGAAAGGGGAATATTGCTTTCTAATGGTCAACGTCAGCGAATTTCAATTGCAAGAGCAATAATAAAAAAACCTTCAATATTAATTTTTGATGAAGCCACTTCATCTCTTGATTCTGAATCTGAGCAGTTGATTAGAGAAGCAATGAGAGAAGTGATGAGAAATAGAACAACTTTAGTTATTGCTCACAGATTGTCAACAATAATAGAGGCTAAAATGATATTAGTAATAAAAAAAGGTGAGATAATAGAAGTTGGTAATCATAGGGAATTATTAAAGAAAAAGGGTTTGTATTATTCTCTTTATAATTTGCAATTTCCTGAGATGGATATTATAATGTGACAATGAAAAGTATGACCGGCTTTGCTCAAGAGAGGTTTGATTTTCCAGATTTCTCAATTAATGTCTCTTTTAAATCAGTAAATCATAGATTTCTTGATCTTAATTTTAGAGGTACAGGTATTACTCCAACATCAGAAAAATTAATAAAAGAGATAATAAAAGATAAACTCTTTAGAGGTAAAATTGAGATTGTTTTTAATCTGTTTGAAATGGATTATAAGAATTGGAATATCCAATTTAATGAATACCTTTTAGAGAAAATTTTAGATAGAGTTGTGCCTTTTACCAAGAAATACAGAGGCAATTTGAATCTATCTATTGATCCTTTTTTAAAGATTCCAATAATATTTCATTTAGATTATATCTTTGAGAATTTTAGTATTAATAATATTAAGAATATAAAGAATTCAATTAAAAAAACTTTTAACAATTTTTTACAGAGTAGGATTGTAGAAGGAGAGAGTATATTAAAGAACTTGTTGATAAGTATTAAAAAGATCGAAGATAACTTAAAGATTATAAAGGCTGAAACGGAAAATCTGGAGAATGAGATTTATTCAAATTATAGAGAAAAGATTAAAAAATTGTTGAATGGTATAGAAATAGATGAGAAAAGGATTGTTCATGAGGCAGCAATTGCAGCTGAAAAAAGCTGCATTGCTGAGGAAATAAATAGATTAAGTATACATAATGAAAGATTAAAAAAGCTTCTGCAAAGCAAAGAAATGGATCAAAAAGGCAAGGAAGCTGATTTTTTATTACAAGAAATGCAAAGAGAAACTCATACAATTGCTTCAAAGATAAATTCTGTTGATATACATAAATATGTGATCTTAATAAGAAGAGAGATTGAAAAAATAAAGCAACAGGTTCAAAATGTCGAATAAATTAATGTTGAGTATTGGTTTTGGTAATTTTGTTGTGATGAGTGAAGTTAGAGCAATAATTCAGCCTAATTCTGCACCAATAAAGAGGTTTATAAAACAAAAGTTTAATGATGGTAAAGTTATTGATGCAACAATGGGGAAAAAGTTAAGGGCAGTTGTTGTACTTTCTTCTAATCATGTTGTACTTTCTGGTATATCTGTTTCATCATTAATAAGCAGATCAGAAGATGAATAATATTATTGTAATTTCAGGTCCTTCAGGTAGTGGAAAATCAACATTAATTCATTTACTTTTAAAAGAGCATAAAGAGTTAAGTTTCTCTATATCATATACGAGTAGAAAGAAGAGAAAGAATGAGAAGAATGGGGAAGATTATCATTTTGTTTCTAAAGATAAATTTAAGAAAATGATTGATGCAGACAAATTTGTGGAGTGGGCAGAAATTCATTCGAATTATTATGGGACTAGCAGGGATGAGATAGATTTAAAATCGAAAAATGATAAAATTCTTGTTCTTGATGTTGATACTCAGGGTGCAAAAAATATAAAAAGGTTTTTTTCAAATGTGTTGTTTATTTTTGTTGTTTCACCCTCTTTAAAGGACTTGGAGAAAAGATTGATGAAGAGAGAACATAATAAAATCAATAAAGATATTAGAAGAAGATTAAAAACTGCAAAGAATGAATTGAAGCAATACCAATTGTATGATTATATTGTAATAAATGAAAATTTAAAGGATGCATCTTCTGTATTGAATTGCATATATGTATCTTTTTTAAATTCAACCTGCAGAAAAAAGGCTTATTTAGAACAAATAATAAGGGAAAAATAATGAATTTAGTTTTAGGTGTTACTGGTTCAATCAGTGCTTATAAGGCTGTTGAAATTTTAAGGATTTTTCAAAAAAACGAACATAATGTAAGTGTTATAATGACAAAAGAAGCTAAAAAATTTATTTCTCCTTTAACTTTTGAGACATTTATCCCTGGCAGGGTTTATTCAGAATTATTTAAAGAGAACCAGGACCCAGTACTTCATATAAATATCTCAAGGACAAATGATTTACTTTTAATTGCTCCAGCTACTGCAAATATTATAGGTAAAATTGCAAATGGAATTGCGGATGACCTTCTTTCAACTACTTTTCTTGCTTTTTATGGGAAAATTGTGATTGCTCCTGCAATGAATTCATTTATGTATGAAAATATTGCAGTTAAGGAAAATATAGATAAACTGAAATCAAGGAATGTGGAAGTAATTGAACCTGAAAAGGGTGAACTTGCTTGTAAGGATACTGCAAAAGGAAGGTTAGCTTCATATAATAGAATTTACAACTATTGCGTTGGAATAAAGAGTGTTTGAAAGAGTCATTATAGCATCTGGTCCAACTGTTGAGCCAATAGATCCTGTTAGGTTTATCTCAAACAGATCTTCAGGAAAAACTGGTTATCATCTAGCTAATGAAGCAAAAAAAAGGGAGATACAAGAGATAATTTTTATTACAGGGCCTACTAATTTTATCCCCTCTGATGTAAAGGTTATTCAAGTTGAAACAGCTCAATCAATGAGGGACAGAATTCTGAACTATTTTGATAAAGCTAAGGTTATAATAATGGCTGCAGCTGTTAGTGATTATAGAAGTGCTGAATATTTTTCTGAGAAAATTAAAAAGGAAGATGATAGGATATATCTTGAGCTTGTAAAAAATCCTGATATAATAAAAGAAATTGGAGAAAAAAAATCTGATGATCAAATTTCAGTTGGATTTGCAGCAGAGACCAGTAATATTTTTGAAAATGCAAGAGAGAAATTTGAAAGGAAAAATCTTGATTTACTTGTTTTGAATGAGATTTCAAAGGAAAATCCGGTATTTAATGAAGATTCAAATCAAGTTTTTTTTATAACTAAAAAGGAAACTATAAAGCTGGATAAAATGAGAAAGTCAACAATTGCAGCTTTAATATGGGATGAAATATTTAAGATTCATAATCAGATGAGAATAAAAATTAAGTAGAAAGAATATGAAAGAATTACAAAATGTATTGAGATTTTACAAAGAAATAGGGGCAAGTTTTTTGGAGATTAAATATTCAGATCCAAAAGATGATTTGAATGATTTAAATAAGGAGATAAAAAGTTGTACAAAATGCCCTCTTTATAAAGATAAAAAGAATTATGTTACAGGTGAAGGCTCAATCTATCCTGATATTTTTTTTATAGGAGAAGGACCTGGAGCAACTGAAGATCAGTTTGGCAGACCTTTTATTGGAAAAGCAGGGCAATTACTTAGTAAGATTATAAAGAAAATGGGATACAGCAGGGAATCTGTATTCATAGGGAATATCATAAAATGCAGGCCTCCTAATAATAGAGAGCCTTTAAAAGAGGAAGTCGAAGCATGTCTTCCTTACTTAAAGAGGCAGATAAAAATTTTGAAGCCAAAGATTTTAGTTTGTCTTGGAAGAGTTGCATTTAATAACCTTATGGGATCAAATTATTCAATAAGCAAAGTTAGAGGTGAGCAGTTTGAGTATGAAAACATTCCTGTTATTCCTACGTTCCATCCATCATATATACTTCACCAACGAACAAAAGAAAATATTTCGAAGGCAAAATGGAGTGTGTGGGAGGACATGCTGAGAGTTCTGGATATTGTAAAGGATCAAAAGGATAAGAGTTGAAAAAAAAATAAAATATTAGAGAGTATTAATTGTTAATCCAGGTATCTTTATCCTTAAATATATTTGAAAACTTTACATACAACTATATTGGAGATAAAGATAAACTAAAAAAGGGGATGAGAGTCATTGTACCTATAGGCAATAGGGTCGCAACCGGGTGGGTAATAGAAAAGGGCTCTGAGTATAAGGGAAGAGTAAGGAATGCGATTGGTATTATAGAAGATGAATATATACCTAAACAAGAATTTATGGATTTTGCAAGGTCTATTTCTTTATTATATTTTACTTCAATTGGAATGATTCTTGATTATTCTCTATCTCCTAAAAGGAGACTGATAAATAATATCTATTTTGAAAAAGATGGAAAATTGGAAAAAATGAACAAATTTTCTGCTACAGAGCTTTGTAAATTGTCAAAGAAAGAAGTGGTTAATTTTATATATAAAAACAGAGGTGAAATAAATATAAATGAAAACATTAATTCATCAAAGAATTTTAAAGGTAAAGATAATAAGCTAATTATAAGCTATGATAGGGCTGATTTTTACAGAGATATTATTGATTTTTATTTACAAAAGCATATGAGTGTTTTAATTGTAGTTCCTGATAATTTAACAGCTTCTTATTTAAAATCATTATTTAATGATGTTTCGATTTATAACTCTTCTGTAAAGCTCACAGAAAGAGAAAATATATGGTGTGACTATTTAAATGGAAGAGTAGGTGTAGTTACTGGGGGCGTGTCAGCGGTTTTTCTACCAATGAAAAATTTGGGATGTGTTATTTGTGAAAGGGCAGGTTCATCTCTTTATAGAAGCAGTTATTTTTCTAATTTAAATGTTGATATCTTATCAAAAGAGAGAGCAAGAAATTATGATATCCCATTTATAGAGGGTGCTTCACATTATCATATTGAAGCTTATAAAAACAAGAATGAATTATTCGTTGAGGACAAGAGAGAGAAAAAGGATATTTATATAGATGTAAAAATGTTAAAGCTGAGAGAAAAGAGTATACCTGATAATTTGATTGAATCTTTAAAGGCTTATTTTCTTGATAATAAAAAAATATTAGTTGTGCTTAATAAGAAGGTTTCTTTTGACTATCTTTTTTGCAAAAGTTGTAAGGCTATTCAGAGATGCCCTGTATGTAAAGGCATTTTAAAAGTAGAAAAAGATTTTAAAGTTAAGTGCACAAAATGTGATTTTAAAAAAGAAGAATTTAGTTTATGTTCTAAATGTAATAAAGAGTTATTTTTAATAAAAGATATGAGCATAATTAGTTTAGAAGAAATTGTCAAAAGGCAGATTGATGAAACAAATATATTAACATTATCATCTGAAGGTATTAAAGATATATCATTAACCATTAAAAATATAAAAAAAAGCAAAATAGTAATATCAACTCCAGTTATTTTAAACCCTTTTTTTAAAAATATTTTTGATAGTATTATATATATAAGGCCAGAGTCGATTTTTAATATGAATGAGTATAATGCAGCTGAGATGATTTTTTCAATAGTATCAGAATTAAAGGAATTAGTAAAAAGAGGTGGGAACATAGATATTTTTTCATCATTTTATTTTCATTATTCTTTAAAATTGATCAATAATGAAGATGATTTTTTTGAAAGAGAATTAAAATACAGAAATTGGTTTTTATTGCCTCCTTATTCTTATGTTTATAAAATTGAGATAAAAGCTAAAAATTTAAGAGAGCTCGGAAAAGATATGAGATTAATATTTAATAAATTTAAAGATAAATTGAATTTAAGGAAAGTATATCTTGTTTCCAAAAAAAAGATCAGAGGAAATTATAAGGGAGAAATGGAAGCTCATTCATTTCCTGAATCAATATTAGAATCAGGATTACTAAAAAAGAGGAATGTAAATATAAAATTAGAAATGGTTTAATTAATTGTCTATATTATTGGTTTTGAACTGTGTGTGTTATTTCAATTGTTAAATCTTTTACATGTTCAACCTCGTTAATTGAGAGTCCTGATTTCTTATAGACAAAATAGATTTTATTAGTTTCATATAAATTTAATTTTTTTGACAAAATCCCTGATTTTTGAAGATTTAGAAAATCCTTTGTTTGAGGAACTGGTGAAAAGTATGATAAATGAGGAATGATTCCGAGTCTTTTCACAAAATTCAAAGAGTTTATTATATCATCTATTCTTTGCCCATAAACCCCAAATAAAATATAGCATTCGATCTCTTTTCTCTTAAAACCTGCTTTTTCAAGATTGTTTACTGAATCAATCATTTCATTAATTGTGATTTTACTTGAGCTCTTTTTTAAAATTTCTGAGTTTGTTGATTCGAAACTTAGCCTAATTGTCTTAAACCCACTTTCATAAAGCATCTCTGCTGTTTTTAAATCAATTTCTCTTGCATGAATTCCATTTGGAGTGTGAAATTTTAGATTTAAATTTTTTTTAACTTCATTGAAAACTCTAAGAAAACGTTTCTCTTTATTTACAAGAAACGCATCATCGAAAATTATAAAGCTTTCTGGTTTATATTTGTCATACATATACAGGATTTCTTCAATAATATTTTCAGCTGATCTTTCAATGAAACGTTTATTTAAAAGATTTGAAGCACAATATGTACAATTAAAAGGGCACCCTCTGGATGTCAGTAAGGGCAAATATTTTTTGTTTGATAAAAACTCATATGCAGGGAAAGGAAGGTTGTTTATATCTGAAAGGTCAGGGTGTTTATATACTGTACCATTGTTGTGTTCAATGATTTCCAAAACTTTTTCTTCTCCATATCCTTTAATAAAAGAGTCTGCTTCTATATATTTTTTTATGTAAAAAGGTGCTAATGTAGGTAGTATTCCTCCGATAACTATTTTTGCTTTTTTGAATCTTTCTCTCAATTTATCTATTGTAAAGTTAATTCCATCAATCCAGTATGTCATAAGTGTTGTTACAAAAATAATGTCCATTTCAGGAAGTTTATCCAGTTTTTCCATAAAATTATCAGCTGGCATACCATACCTTGAGTAGTTTCTCGGGATTGTTTTATATATTTCAGGCTTTTCAACGATTTCTCTGTGAAATTTTCCTCTTCCGTCTTCTTTTGATTTGAGACCTGAATCATTCTGAAATCTATCAAGAACATCTATCCAAAATATTTCAGCATTTGTGTAATTCTTTACTATAGAGCCTATATAAAGTAATCCCAATGGCCTTAACCAGAGATCAAAGGCAGTAAAATCATATATATATGGATTGATTAATAGAACTTTCATAGCTCAGCATATGCAATTCTTTGAATATTATTATAATCATTAAAGAAACTGATATTTGAAAACCCTCTCTTTTTTAAAATTTTTTCAACAATTTCTTTTTGATTATATCCTATTTCAACTAATATTGTTCCCTCTTTTTTAAGATAATCTGGAGAGTTTATAATTATCTTTTTTATTATTTCAGTTCCATTTTTTCCTGAAACGAGGGAACTTCTTGGTTCAAATTTTTTTATATTTAAAGGTGATTTTTCCCAGTCTATTGCTGATAAGTAGGGAGGATTTGATATTATTAAATCAAATTTGTCGTAATTTTTCGGGAAAAGATCCGCAAGAACTGGTATAACTTTATTTTCAACTCTGTGGATTAGAATATTCTTTTTTAATACATATATGGATTTTTTACTTTTTTCAACAGATATCACTTTTGTATTTAGTTTTTTTGCAAGAATGATTGAAATGATGCCACTTCCAGCACCAATATCAAGTATTTTTGAGGGCGAAGGTTTTAATCCCATTGCTTTTTCAACAAGTATTTCAGTTTCTGGTCTTGGAATCAGCACATTTTTGTTTATATAAAAATTCTCGGAGAAAAATTCTTTTTCTTTCAATATATAGGCAATTGGTTCCTCATTTTTTAATCTTTTAAAATGTCTGTAAAATTTATTTAAGCCTATTTTATTTTTTATTTCATTGTTTTTTTTAATCCAGAATTGTGATTTTGTTAGGTTAAATGCTTTTTCAATTAAGATTTGAATGTCGAGAGTTTTTTTATTATCTTTTATTTTATTTATAGAAGAAAAATATAGATCTGAATATTTCACTAACTAATAATTTGTTTAAATTTTTCTTCTATTGACTTTTTCACATTGGTTTCGATTAGCTCTTTTACTAAATTATCAAAATTACCATCAAGAATATTTTCAATGTTAAAGTTTTTATTGGCTATTCTATGGTCAGTCACCCTGCTCTGTGGAAAATTGTAAGTTCTTATCTTTTCAGATCTGTCTCCTGTCCCAATCTGAGATTTTCTTTGATTTGAGACATTTTCTTCCTGTTTAGCTTTTTCGTGTTCATACAACCTGGATTTTAAAATCTTCATAGCTCTTTCTTTATTTTTATGCTGGGATGTTTCATCTTGACAGCAAGCAACAATGCCTGTGGGAAAGTGAGTTATTCTTATAGCTGAATCAGTTTTATTGACATGTTGCCCACCTGCACCCGATGATCTGTATGTGTCTATCCTTATCTCTTTTGAATTTAATTGAACTTCAATGTCATCAACTTCTGGCATAACAGCAACTGTAACAGTTGATGTGTGTATTCTGCCGCTTGACTCTGTAATTGGTACTCTTTGAACTCTATGGACTCCACTTTCAAATCTCAAGTATTTATTAACTTTTTCACCTTTTATGTGAAGAATGATTTCTTTAATTCCACCAATAGAAGAATATGCTGTTGATATCACATCTGATTTCCAGCCTTTTCTTTCTGCAATTCTTGAGTACATTCTTAAAAGATCTGATGCAAAAAGGGATGCTTCATTGCCACCTGCACCTGCTCTTATTTCGAGAAATACGTTTCTATTATCTTCTAATTCATCTGAGATTAAAAGAATTTCAATATGTTCATAAAGCTTTTTTATCTCATTGTTTAATTTATCTATTTCTTCTTTTGCAAGTTCTTTCATACCTTTTTCTTCAGATGTTTTATAGAAATCTTCAGCCTCATTTTTCAGTTCCAAGAGGGAATTAAGCTCAGTATATTTTTTGCTTAAGGGTTTAAGCTTAGACAACTCTCTTTTTAAGTTTATGAATTTTGTCTGGTTATTTATTATATTCGGGTTGGAAATAAGATTAGATATCTCGTTATATTTGGTGTGGATACTTTTGAGATAAGAAAGTAATTTATCACTTTTCTTTGTATCCATATTTTTTCTTGAATTTTTCTATTCTTCCCTCAGTATCAAGGTATTTCTGTTTACCTGTATAAAAAGGGTGGCATTCTGAACAAATTTCAACTTCAATTTTAGGGACAGTTGCTCTTGTCTTAAATGTATGCCCACATGCGCAAGTTACTGTACACTCCATATATTTAGGGTGAATACCTTTTCTCATTGTATCCTCCAAGGTAAAAAATTCTATCATTTTAATCTGTTAATGTCAATAGTCAAGGGGGTCAAATCTTTATAATTGACAAATGAGTAATTTTATTATATATAATAACTATGTCACGTCCCCTTAGAATTCAATATGAAGGCGCTTTGTATCATGTAATCTGCCGGGGGACAGAGAGAAGTGATATTTTTCAAGGAGATGAGGATCGCAAGGCTTTTTTGAAGTTTTTAAAAGAGTCAGTAGAGGTATATCAGGTGATTATATACTGTTATGTATTGATGTCGAATCATTTCCATATTATTATAGAGACTCCC
>Ga0209121_10003613_pt1 | contig 14870 bp, 11 predicted proteins | sample Cruoilmetagenom3_FD_187292 | JGI IMG/M metagenome (GOLD analysis project Ga0209121, IMG submission 187292) | Oil polluted marine microbial communities from Coal Oil Point, Santa Barbara, California, USA - Sample 3 (SPAdes) (version 2) | ecosystem: Environmental > Aquatic > Marine > Oil seeps ...
AACGGCGCATTCTTGTTCAACATGGCTTGGGGTGATGCGGTTATCGTGGCACCGGAGACCATCGACGACGCCAAAACCCATCCTGTCGGCACCGGCCCCTTCACGTTCACAAACTGGGTGCAGGGTGACAATATCACCATCACCAAGAACGCCGATTATTGGGGCACACCTGCGAAACTGGACAGTGCGACCTTCAAATTCATCTCTGACCCGACCGCCGCATTCGCCGCCGTTATGGCCGAAGATGTCGATGCTTTCCCGCAGTATCCCGCCCCTGAAAACCTGCCGCAATTCGAAGCAGACCCACGTTTCCAAGTGCTCGTTGGTTCCACCGAAGGGGAAACCATCCTTTCGACGAACAACAAAATGCCACCCTTTGACAACGTGAAGGTTCGCGAGGCCATGTCCCACGCAATCGACCGTCAAGCAATCATCGACGGCGCAATGTTTGGTTTGGGGACACCAATCGGCACACACTTCGCACCGCACAACCCCGACTATATCGACCTAACCGGCCAGTCGAACTACGATCCAGCCTTGGCGAAATCGTTGCTGGCCGAAGCGGGCTACCCAGACGGGTTCGAAACCACGCTGAAACTGCCACCACCAAGCTACGCACGTCGTGGTGGCGAGATTATCGCCGCACAGTTGCGCGAAGTCGGCATCAACGTCGAAATCAGCAATCTGGAATGGGCGCAATGGCTAGAGCAGGTTTTCCGTGGCTATGACTTCGGCCTGACTATCGTCTCGCATACCGAGCCTATGGACATCGGCATCTACGCCCGTCCGGAATACTACTTCCAGTATGACAGTGCAGCCTTCCAGGAACTGATGGAAGACCTGAACGCGGCAACCGAACCCGGAGATCGCAGTTTCATCCTGAAGGCAGCACAGCGCATGATTGCGGACGATTACGTCAACGGTTATCTGTTCCAGCTTGCCAGCACGACCGTGGCAAACGCCAACATCGTCGGCCTTTGGCAGAACGCGCCAACACAGGCGACTGATCTGACGGCCGTTTACTGGAACGACTGATCCAATTAGCCGAGGCGCTCGCGCTCGCCTCGGCACTCCTCTCCTTTGAAAACCGGTTCCCATGCTTCGCTATACGCTGAAACGAATGCTATCCCTTGGCCTGAGCTTACTGGCGGCAAGCGTCGTGATATTTGTGGCGATAGAGGTCGTCCCCGGTGACCCGGCCTCCTATATGCTGGGGATCAACGCCCAACCGGACACCGTCGCCGCCCTTCGCGAAGAACTGGGCCTGAATGTATCCGCAATGACACGGTATATTACGTGGATTACCGGAATGATGACCGGTGATTTCGGAACCTCCTATACCTATCGCACCCCTGTCGTGGACATGGTCAGCGACCGGATTATGATCTCGCTACCTCTTGCGATCTATGCCCTTACCCTGTCGACGTTAATCGCATTTCCCGCCGGTATACTTGCGGCTTCACGCCGTGGTTCTGTTGCGGATGTGTCTGTAATGGGCGTAACCCAGCTGGGCGTCGCGGTGCCTAACTTCTGGTTCGCGATGTTGCTGGTTCTGGTCTTTTCGATCAACCTGCGCTGGTTCTCGGCAGGTGGCTTTCCGGGGTGGGACAAGGGGCTGTTTGTCGGACTAAAGGCGCTGACCTTGCCGACCATCGCGCTGGCGTTACCCCAAGCCTCGATCCTTGCGCGTGTCATGCGCTCCTCGCTGATCGACACGATGTCCGAAGATTTCATCCGCACCGCCCGCGCCAAAGGCCTGTCCAAACGCCAAGCCCTGTGGCGCCATGCCCTGCGCAATGCCATGATCCCCGTTCTAACCATCATCGGTCTGCAATTTTCCTTCCTGATGGCTGGCGCGATCATCATCGAAAACGTCTTCTTCCTACCGGGCCTCGGACGGCTGGTGTTCCAAAGCATCTCGCAACGGGACCTGATCGTGGTGGAAAGCGTCGTCATGCTGCTGGTCTTTGCCGTCGTGCTGGTGACCTTTATCGTCGATATCGCTTACGCCGCCGTCGATCCCCGATTGCGGAGGCGTAGCTGATGGCTTTCCTGCGCAACCGAAGCTTCATGATTGGCGCGGTCCTCGCGACTGTGTTCGTCGCAGCGGCGCTACTTTCGTTCCTCTGGACGCCTTTTGACGTCACTAAACTGGACATCGCCCACAAACTGCAAAAACCCACGGAACTGCACTGGTTCGGCACAGACCACTTCGGCCGTGACATATTCTCGATGATCATGGTTGGCGCCCGCACTTCAATCGCCGTCGCAGTACTTGCGGTGGGCATCGGTATTCTTCTGGGCGTGCCCCTTGGCCTCGCTGCCGCAGCGCGTAAAGACAGCTTGCTCGACGAAATCATCATGCGGACCAACGATCTGGTCTTTGCCTTTCCGGCACTGCTAATCGCGATCATGATCACGGCGGTTTTTGGCCCGTCGGCCGTCAACGCGATTATCGCCATCGGCATCTTCAATATTCCGGTGTTTGCCCGCCTCACGCGCGGCGCGGCGCTAACGCTCTGGACCCGCGACTTCGTGTTGTCGGCCCGTGTTGCAGGTAAAAGCGCCCCGCATATTTCGCTGGAACATATCCTCCCCAACATCCTCAACCTGCTGATTGTCCAAGGCTCCATTCAATTCAGTCTGGGTATTTTGGCCGAGGCGGGCCTCTCCTACGTTGGTCTTGGCGCCCAACCCCCGATCCCCAGCTGGGGCCGGATGCTCGCGGAAAGTCAAACCATGATCAGCTTTGCCCCGCATTTGGCGATTTTTCCGGGTATGGCGATTGTTCTAACGGTGCTTGGTCTTAACCTGATGGGCGACGGGCTACGCGATCTGCTAGACCCGAAAATCCGGCGGGCGCGCTGATGGCTTTCCTGCAAATCGAAAATCTCGACCTGTCGATTCACGGTACCGAAATCCTGAAAAGCGTGTCGTTAAGCGCCGCGAAGAGCGAAATTATCGGTGTTATCGGCGAAAGCGGCTCCGGCAAGTCGATGACCGCGTTTTCGGTTATGAATCTGCTGCCGGTGGGTGCAAAGGTTAGCGGCAAAATAACGCTGGACGGTCAGGAGCTGCTGTCCAAAACCGAAGCCGAGATGTGTGCAATTCGCGGTAAAGACATCGGCATGATCTTTCAGGAACCGATGACGGCTCTCAATCCGGTGAAAACAATCGGCGACCAAGTGGCCGAAACGGTTCTGATTCATGGCGACGCCGAGCGAAGCGAGGCCACCGCCATTGCCCGGGATACCCTCGATCGCGTGGGCCTACCTGCCGAACAGTTTCCCATGTCGCGCTATCCGCACGAACTATCCGGCGGCCAGCGGCAACGTGTGGTCATTGCCATGGCCATCGCGCTTCGCCCCAAGCTGCTGATAGCAGACGAGCCGACAACGGCGCTTGATGTCACGACACAGGCGCAGATTCTCGACCTTCTGAAAAAGCTGGTCGCCGAAGATGGCATGTGCCTGATGCTGATCACCCACGATCTTGGCGTCGTTGCCGAAGTCGCCGATCACATTGTCATCATGAAAACCGGCGAAGTCGTCGAGGCAGGTGAAACCCACGCCCTGTTCCGCGAAATGAAACACCCCTACACCAAAGCGCTGTTCGAGGCCTCCAGTCATGTGCCCGAAAAAGGCGATACCCGCGTGGCCAAACCCGCACCCTTGCTGGAAGTCAGCAACGCGGTGCGTGACTATCGACTGCCGCGCACATCCCTGTTCGGTAAACCGCAGTATTTTCGCGCCGTGAACGATGTCAGTTTTGCAATCCATAACGGCGAGAACCTCGGGCTGGTCGGCGAGAGCGGTTGCGGGAAGTCTACGCTGACCCGAGCTATTTTGGGGCTGGAAGCCCTGCAAGGTGGCGAGATCAGGGTGCACGGTGTACCCGTCGAGGCCGGATCCCACATGCCCGCCGAATTACGCCGGAAAATGCAGGTGGTGTTTCAGGATCCTTACGGCTCCTTCAACCCCAGACACAAGGTGGCCCGGCTGGTCGCCGAGCCGTTCCATTTGCTGGAGTCCGAGCCGAAAGGTGCTGCGCGGCGGCAGGCGGTCGAAGATGCCTTGGTCGAGGTCGGGATGCTTCCGGATGATGCGGACAAATACATTCACGAATTTTCCGGCGGCCAACGCCAACGCATCGCCATCGCACGGGCGCTGATCATCAAACCCGACCTGATTATACTGGACGAGGCGGTCTCGGCGCTCGACGTTTCAATTCGCGCCCAGATCCTTGATCTTCTCGCCGATCTGTCCAGCCGTCTGAACTTGTCTTACCTGTTCATTTCACACGATCTGTCCGTGGTGCGCTCCGTTACGGATCGTGTCATGGTAATGAAATCCGGCGAGATCGTTGAACACGGTGAAACCGAAGAGGTTTTCACCAACCCGCAACATGAATACACTAAAACATTGATCGCGGCGGCTCCGAATTTGCACGACGCGCTTGCGAAGGGAAAAATCTGATGACTGTCCAAAACGACCTGTGGTTCGACGCCTCGAAATGCTTCATCGGCGGGAAATGGGTGGCGCCGGTTGGCGGCGAGACTCTGGCGCTCGAAAATCCTTCGGACGGTAGCGAGATTGCGCGGATAGCGCGGGGACAACGCGCCGACGTGGATGCGGCTGTGCAGGCGGCAGAAGCCGCGCTGACAGGTTCGTGGGGTCGGAAAACGGCGGTCGAGCGCGGGCGGATACTTCACCGCATCGGACAGCTTGTATTGGAGCGTGTCGAGGTGTTGGCGCGCCTCGAAGCGGCGGATGTTGGCAAGCCGCTTAAACAGGCGCGGGCGGATGCGGTGGCGTTGGCCCGATACATGGAATTTTATGGCGGTGCTGCGGATAAGATCCACGGTGAAACGATCCCGTATCTCGATGGGTACACGGTCTATACTTTACGCGAACCTCACGGGGTTACAGCGCATATCGTGCCGTGGAATTACCCGATGCAGATCATCGGGCGGTCGGTTGGCGCGGCTCTGACGATGGGCAACGCTGCGGTTCTAAAACCAGCCGAAGAAGCTTGCCTGACCGCGCTGGCTTTCGCCAAAATCGCCGAGGAAGCCGGCCTGCCGGCGGGTGCGCTCAACGTCGTGCCGGGCCTTGGCGAAGAGGCCGGCGCAGCCCTGTCGTCTCACCCCGATATCAACCATATTTCCTTCACCGGCTCGGTCGGCGTCGGTTCCTTGATCCAGAAAGCGGCAGCCGAGGCGATTGTGCCGGTAACGCTGGAACTCGGCGGCAAATCCCCGCAAATCGTGTTCGACGATGCCGATCTGGACGCCGCCCTGCCGTTTCTGGTTAATGCAGGCGTGCAAAACGCTGGCCAAACCTGCTCGGCCTCGTCGCGTATCCTTATGCAGCGCGGTATTTACGACAAGCTAAGCGCAATGATGGCGGAAAAGTACCGTGCCCTTAAGGTCGGACCGGCCACGGACGATCTGGACGTCGGTCCGCTGATTTCGGCGCGGCAAATGGAAATTGTCGAGGGCTTCGTGAATCACGCCGACCCCGCTCGTATTGTGGCGCAAGCGACCATCGTCGACACCGCGCCAACTTCGGGTCACTACTTTGCACCGACACTCTACGGCGGTATCGATCCCGACGACCCGCTGGCGCAAAACGAAATCTTCGGGCCGGTGCAAGCCATCATCCCGTTTGACACCGAAGAAGACGCCCTAAGGATCGCCAATAACACCGCTTACGGGCTGGTGGCGTCGATCTGGACCCGCGACGGTGCGCGACAAATGCGGATGGCAAAGGCGCTTAGGTCAGGGCAGGTGTTTATCAATAATTACGGCGCTGGCGGCGGGGTGGAATTGCCTTTTGGTGGCGTCGGAAAATCGGGCCACGGTCGTGAAAAAGGGTTCGAGGCGCTATACGGTTTCTCGGTACTGAAAACGGTAGCAGCGCATCACGGATAAGGAGCGAACATGAGACTTTCAGGAAAAACAGCAATTGTAACCGGCGGAGCCTCGGGGTTCGGGGCCGGTATCGTGAAGAAATTCATTGCCGAGGGTGCGACCGTGATGATCGCAGACATCAACGGTGATGCGGCACAGGCGATGGCAGACGAAACCGGAGGCATCGCCTGCACGGTGGATGTGGCGAATTCCGACAGCGTCAAGGCAATGGCCGAAGCGGCGACCGCAAAAATGGGGCACATCGACATTCTGGTAAATAACGCGGGCATCACCCACCTGCCAACACCAATGGAAGACGTCAGCGAAGACGAATTCGACCGCGTGTTGGCCGTCAATGCCAAATCGGTTTTCCTGACCGCCAAACACATCGTCCCGCATATGAAATCCCGCAGAACAGGCGCGATCCTGAATGTGGCCTCGACGGCCGGTGTCAGCCCGCGGCCACGGCTGAACTGGTATAACGCTTCGAAAGGGTGGATGATCACCGCGACCAAAGCGATGGCCGTCGAGCTGGCGCCCGACGGCGTCCGCGTTAACGCCATTAATCCGGTGGCTGGTGAAACACCGCTGCTGAAATCCTTTATGGGCGAAGACACCCCTGAAATTCGCGCCAAGTTCATCTCGACCATCCCGATTGGCCGCTTTTCCACCCCTGAAGACATGGGCAATGCCGCCTGTTTCCTTTGCTCGGACGAAGCGAGCATGGTCACCGGCGTCGCGATGGAAGTCGACGGCGGGCGCTGCATATGAAGGTCGGTCCACGCAATCTGATTACCGATGTCGAGGGGCTGATTGTCGGCAACGCTCAGGACGACAAGCTGAAATCCGGCTGCACGGTGCTGCTGGGCGATAAACCCTTTACCGCTGCCGTGCATGTAATGGGCGGTGCGCCAGGTACACGCGAGACCGACCTGTTGGCACCCGACAAGCTGGTGCAGGAAGTGGATGCGCTGGTGCTGTCGGGCGGCTCGGCCTTCGGTCTGGATGCGGCTTCGGGCGTTTGCGACGGACTTCGGGCCGCAGGGCGGGGCTTTAAGGTTGGCGATGCCATCGTGCCGATCGTACCGGGTGCAATCCTGTTCGACCTGCTGAATGGCGGCGATAAAAGCTGGTCCGAGAGCCCGTATAAATCCCTCGGCGCGGATGCGTTGAAGGACGCTTCGCAGGATTTCGCGCTCGGAACAAACGGGGCAGGCACAGGGGCGACAACGCGGGAGCTGAAAGGGGGCCTCGGCTCCGCCTCGGTGGTTCTCGACAATGGCATTACGGTTGGGGCTTTGGTGGCGGTGAATGCCGTCGGCTCGGTGATCCAGCAGGACCAGCCGTATTTCTGGGCCGCGCCTTTCGAGGTTAACGGCGAGTTCGGCGACCACGGTTCCGCGCCCAAGCTCGACCCGTTACAGTCAGCGCAACCGGCCACACCGCCGACCACTGGCGCCAATACCACCATCGCGATCATCGCTACCGACGCAGATCTGACGCAGGCCCAGACCCAGCGACTGGCGGTCGCCGCGCATGACGGTATGGCCCGCGCCATCGTCCCGAGCCATACACCCTTCGACGGTGATCTGGTGTTCGCGGCCGCCACCGGACAGAAACCGCTAACCGACGGCTCGGTGGACCAGTTGGCGCTTGGCGATGCGGCGGCCATGTGTCTGGCCCGCGCGATCGCTCGTGGTGTTTACGAAGCCAAAGCTGCTGACGGAGATACCCTTCCGGCTTGGCAAGACAAATGGGCGTAAGGCGGGGGCCGACCTGCCACCGCATCGACCTGTAAGGTGCTCAAATACCCCAAAGGTTAACGCAATTGTACATACGAGTTGTGTACGCATTGTGTACGCGTTGTGCACACGAAAAACCGCCGTTTATAGGGAAAAGTTAACGCCCGCCGGTCTTTTGCAACAGCGGTAGCAACTTGGACATATCCGGTCCGTGCTCCATCCCCGTCAACGCCTTGCGAAGCGGCATGAACAAGCCCTTGCCCTTCCGGCCAGTCGCTTCCTTGACCGCCGTCGTCCATTCCTTCCACGAGGAATTCGTCAGTGGCGCGGCTGGCAGTAACGCCATGGCTTCGGCAACAAAATCCACGTCTTCAGCAGCAACTACGGGCGCTACACCATCACGACAAAGCGCCCAAAGCGGCGCGATATCCGCACGCGTTTCGATGTTCTCGCGCGCCATTTCCCAGAACGCTTCTGCCAGTATATCAGGAACCCCCAGCGCCAGAATACCATCCTTGACGCGGGCGAAATCCATGCCATGCAACAGCTTCGCGGAGAGCGGACCCAAGTCCGCCACATCGAACTTCGTCGGTGCCGATCCGAAGCGCGAGATGTCGAAGCCGGCGATCAAATCGGCCATGTCCTGCCGTAACTCCACGGGATCAGACGACCCGATCCGCGCCATGTGGGACAGCAGTGCCATCGGCTCAACCCCTTGTTCACGCAGGTCTTTTAGCGCCAGTGTGCCAAGGCGTTTAGACAGACCTTCACCCTGTGGTCCGGTCAGCAGGGAGTGGTGGGCAAAAGCCGGAACCGTCCCGCCCAACGCCTTGATGATCTGGATTTGCGTGGCCGTGTTGGTGACGTGGTCCGAGCCGCGCACCACATTCGTAATACCAAAATCCACGTCGTCACAAACCGAAGCGAGCGTGTATAGAAACTGTCCATCGCCGCGGATCAGAACCGGGTCTGAAACGCTGGCGGCGTCGATGGAAAGGTCGCCCAGAATGCCATCCGTCCACTCGATCCGCTCGTGGTCGAGCTTGAACCGCCAATGCCCTGCACGTTCCGCCCTCAAGGCATCACGTTCTGCATCCGAAAGCGCGAGCGCCGAACGGTCGTAGACCGGAGGCTTCCTCATATTGAGTTGCTTCTTCCGTTTTAGGTCCAACTCCGTAGGTGTTTCAAAACATTCATATAATCGCCCGCTAGCCCGCAATTCGTCAGCCGCCTGATTATAGCGGTCCAATCGTGCGGATTGCGTTTCGATACGGTCCCATTTCAGGCCCAACCATTCCAGATCACGCTGGATCTGGTCGGCGTACTCCTGCTTGGAACGCTCGGGATCGGTGTCGTCCAGGCGCAATATAAACGTGCCACCAGCCTTTCGGGTAATCAGCCAGTTGAACAGCGCAGTGCGCAGGTTTCCGATATGCAGATAGCCGGTCGGCGAGGGGGCAAAACGGGTTGTGGTCATGATGGGTCTCTCCAACGGTTGGCGATCGGATATCGGCGGTCCAGCCAGAATGCCTTTTTGGTCAGGCGCGGACCGGGGGCCGACTGGAAGCGTTTGTATTCGCTGATATAGAGCAGGTGTTCAACCTTTTTCACGGTGTCATGGTCGTAACCCGCCGCGACACAATCAGCCACCGAGGCATCACCCTCCATCAGCATCGTCAGGATACCGTCGAGCACGTCATATGGGGGCAGCGAATCCTCGTCCTTCTGGTCTGGGCGAAGTTCGGCCGTCGGTGGTTTATCGATAATATTTATCGGGATGACGGCCCCTTTCGGCCCCTTCATCCAGTCCGCATGGTTTTCGTTCCGCCAGCGGCAGGTCGCAAAAACGCGGGTTTTATAGAGGTCTTTGATCGGATTATAGCCGCCCGCCATGTCCCCATAAATCGTGGCATAGCCAACGGCCACTTCGGACTTGTTACCTGTGGTCAGCAGCATCGAGCCGAACTTGTTCGACATCGCCATCAGGAACAACCCACGCAGTCGCGACTGGATGTTTTCTTCGGTCAAATCGGCCGCAAAGCCTTCAAACATGGGCGCAAGCGTTGCGGTAATCGCCGCGCGACCTTCAGAAATCGGAACTGTGTCCAGCCGACAGCCTAGCGATTTCGCCACATCGGCCGCATCGTCCAGCGATTCGTTCGAGGTGTATTCCGACGGCATCATAACGCAATGCACATTTTCCGGCCCCAGAGCGTCGGAGGCAATCGTCGCGACAATCGCGGAATCAACGCCACCTGACAGGCCAAGGATGACTTTGGAAAATCCGGTTTTGCCCATGTAATCCCGCAGCCCCTCGACCATTGCGCGGTATTCTTGCTCTTCCAGTGTCGGATGATCGGCGAGCATGCCTGCCTCCGCCACCCATCCGTCTTCGGTCTGACGGAAGGTAACTTCTGTATAGGCTTCGTCGAACAGGGGCATGCGAACAGCCATGTGACCGCCCGGATTAAGCACAAACGAACCGCCATCAAAAACCTGATCGTCCTGCCCGCCAACCAAATTCAGATAGACCAGCGGCAGGCCGGTTTCGACCACGCGGCTGACCATATGGTTCATTCGCCGATCGAACTTGCCGCTGTAGTAGGGCGAGCCGTTTGGGATCAGCAGCAGCTCCGCCCCGCTCTCGGCCATGGTTTCACAGACGTCTTCGTACCACGCATCCTCGCAAATCGGTGTGCCGATGCGAATGGGGCCAATACTGAACGGGCCTGACAAAGGGCCAGATTTAAACAGTCGCTTTTCATCGAAAACCTGATCGTTCGGCAGGTGGTGCTTGCGGGTGAGCGTATGGACTTCGCCGTCTTTCAGCACAAAATAGACGTTGTAAAGAAGGCTGTCCTCCAGAATCGGCGCGCCGATTCCCAGTGCCGGACCGTTTTTGCAATCCTGAGCCAACTTCGCCAGTTTTTCGGCCACGTCGTCAAGAAACGCAGGTTTCATAACCAGATCCTGTGTCTGGTATCCGGTCAAGAACATCTCGGGCAGGGCAACGAAATCCGCACCTTTTTCGATGCCATGCCGATGCGCCGCCAAGGCCTTATCTGCGTTGCCTGAAAGATCCCCCACGGTTGGGTTCAATTGGCAAAGCGAAACACAAAATTTAACCGACATTTAAACCCCCGGGTCCACTGTTACGCACGGAAATACTATCTTAGCGGGGCAAAGCACAAGTCATTAGGGCAATTGTTCGCGAACAGTCTGCCTTTGCTTGCAAAAAGACGTTGAAAGAAAGCGAGGATGCCCATAGACTTCTCGCAAAATTGCAGGCTCGCGACTTTCGTCGAGGCAACAAATAGGGAGACCGGAGAGATTAAACTTTTCGGTAGGACGGCTTGAAAAATATTATCCTTTTCGGAGCAGTAGTTAGTTTTATGGCGGGCTCGCCCGCTTTTTCCCAAGATGGTGATGTCCAAATAAAACAGTACGACACCGGCGGTGTCTACGAAGGCGAATTCCTCGACGGCAAGCAGCACGGTCAGGGAACCTACCGTTTGCCTAATGGCTATGAATATACAGGCCAGTGGGTTGAGGGCAGAATCGAAGGGCAGGGCAAAGCAACCTATCCCGACGGATCAGTCTATGAAGGCGCTTTTGTGAACGGTCGCCCCGAAGGTCAAGGCAAGATTATTTTCGCTGACGGCGGCACTTTTGAGGGCAGCTGGATTGACGGCAAAATTGCTGGCGAGGGTGTGGCGATTTACGCAAACGGTGTTCGCTACGAAGGTCAGTTCGAAAACGCAGTGCATCATGGTGTTGGTGTAATGACCAGCGCTAACGGATACCGTTACGAAGGTGACTGGGTCGAAGGCACCAAGCACGGCACGGGCACAATCACCTATTCGGATGGCGCGGTTTACGAAGGCGACATCGTTCGCGGTGTGCGGCAGGGAACAGGCAGCCTGACGTTGCCAGACGGTCTGGTTTACACCGGCAACTGGGAAAACGGCCAGATCAATGGCGGCGGGGTTTTGACACAAGCCAACGGCGATCGCTATGAGGGCGATATGGTCAACGGCCAACGTCAAGGTCACGGGGTTGCTGTTTATGCTTCCGGCGACCGCTATGAAGGCGCATTTGTCGGCGATCTTCGCGATGGCAAAGGCGTGTTCAACGGCGCGGACGGGTATACTTACGACGGTGACTGGGTCGAAGGCCGGATTGAAGGCCAAGGGCAGGTTACTTACCCGGACGGCTCGGTTTATGTCGGCGCGTTTTTGAACGACGTCGCTCATGGCATCGGAACAATCACCTATCCAGACGGAAGCTCTTACGAGGGCAGCTGGGTAAACGGTGTTATCGAGGGCCAGGGTATCGCCAAATACGGCAACGGCCTCGTTTACGAAGGCGAATTCCTGAACGCCAAAAACCACGGCAAAGGCACGATGATTTACCAAGATGGTTACCAATACACCGGTGACTGGGAAAATGGTCTGCGCCACGGTGAAGGCGTAGCTACTTATGCTGACGGAACGTTGTACCGCGGTGGATTTATTGGTGGACAGCGCGAAGGCACTGGCACGATCACAATGTCCGACGGGTTTGAGTACGCGGGTGGCTGGAAGGCCGGCGAAATCGACGGCGAAGGTGTTGCACGATATCCAAACGGTGACGTCTACGAAGGCTTCTTCCGTAAAGGCCAACGCCAGGGTCGCGGAGTCATGCGCTACGCAACGGGCGAAGAATATGATGGTTTCTGGGCTAACGGCCAACGGGCAACCGAGGAAGAGGCTGCTGCAGCCGGTAACTAGAATCTTGTAAATTTATAAAGAAACGGCGTCGGAATTCGGCGCCGTTTTTCGTTCAGACGTTGTAGTAATCCCGGTACCACTCGACGAATTTACCCACGCCTTCGTTCACATCCGTTTGCGGGCGATAACCGGTCAGGTTTTGCAATAGGTCTGCATTGGCCCATGTCGCGGGAACATCACCTTTTTGCATTTCCATGTTGTTACGGACGGCTTTCATACCCAGCGCGGCTTCCATCGCCTCGATAAATGCACCAAGGCTGACTTTATCGGAATTGCCAATATTAACTGTTCGGTAAGGCGCAACCGGGCTGAGGCTGTCGTTTTCGGCAATATCTTCACGCGTTTTCGGCTCTATCGGGGCTGCATCGATCAATAGCCGAATACCGTGCACCAGATCGCTTACGTAGGTGAAGTCCCGCGCCATGTTGCCGTGATTGTAAACGTCAATAGGTTCGCCTTCCAAGGTCGCTTTTACAAATTTGAACAACGCCATATCTGGTCGGCCAAACGGACCGTAAACGGTGAAGAAACGAAACATCGTTGTCGGAATTTTCCAGAGATGGGCGTAGGAATGAGCCATTCCCTCGGTCGCTTTCTTGGTAGCAGCATAAAGGGTTAGCGGTGTTTCGGTTTTGTCTGTTTCAGCGAAGGGCATATCTTCGTTGGCACCGTAAACCGATGAAGTCGAGGCCATCAGCAGGTGCTCAACACCATGCTCGCGCGTTAGTTCCATAAGATTAAACGTGCCGACAATATTCGCTTCGATATATGCGCGCGGGTTTTCAAGGCTGTAACGGACGCCAGCTTGTGCTGCCAAATGCACTACAACGTCCGGCGAGGCTGCCTCGTAGGCTCGTCGTAAGCCGTCCATGTCTTCCAGCATAGCTTGGTGGGTGGTGAAGTTCGGGTTTTGCAGGAGATTTTGTTGCCGGCGTTGCTTGAGACTGACGTCGTAATAATCCGTCATTCCGTCAAATCCGATAACTTCGAACCCTTCGTCCAACAGGTGCTGGCATAAGTGATACCCGATGAAACCGGCTGATCCCGTTACAAAAACTTTACGCATCGTTGGTTTAATCCTTTACGTGACCCTTGCCGACGTTCGTCAGCGTTAATCCTGCAGCCACAACTTCTTCGGCTGGGTAAATGTTGCGCAGATCGACAAAAACCGGCGAGTTCAGAAGTTCGGCCACTTTTGACAAGTCCAAGCCGCGGAATGCATTCCATTCGGTGATGATTACCAAGGCGTCCGCCCCGTCAGCTGCACTGTACGCGTCATCAACCCAGTCTGCGCCCGCCAAAAGTTTACGTGCTTCGGCGCCGCCTTCGGGGTCGCACGCTGTAATGCTTGCGCCGGCAGAAATCAGTTCGGGGATGATAACCAAACTCGGAGCGTCGCGCATATCGTCGGTGTTTGGTTTGAAGGTCACACCCAAAACGGCGATGCGCTTGCCGCTAACGTTTCCGCCACAGGCGTCGATTATTTTGCGCGTCATGTCGGATTTGCGCGCGTCGTTTACGGCCACCACCGTTTCGACAATCCGTTGTGGCGCGCCGTAACGTTGCCCGGTTTGAACCAGCGCTAGCGTATCTTTCGGGAAGCAGCTGCCGCCGTAACCTGGGCCGGCATGCAAAAACTTGCCGCCAATGCGCGAATCTAGCCCGATGCCCTTGGCAACCTGCTGCACATCGCCACCGGTTTTCTCGCACAAGTCGGCGATTTCGTTGATGAAGGTGATTTTCGTCGCCAAAAATGCATTCGCTGCATATTTGATAGTTTCGGCGGTCTCCAAATCGGTAACTACCAAAGGTGTTTCGCGCAGGTTTAGCGGGCGATAAACATTGCGCATGACGGCTTCGGCCGCCTCCGATTCTACGCCAACGACGACGCGGTCGGGGCGCATGAAATCTTCGATAGCAGAGCCTTCACGCAGGAATTCAGGATTCGAGACCACTTCAAACGCAGCTTTGGGTTTGCAGGCTGTGATTATGCGTTTAATTTCACGGTTAGTGCCGACCGGAACTGTCGATTTGGTGACGATAACAGTGTCTGTAGTTAAAGATTCGCCGAGTTCGCGGGCGGTGTCGTAAACAAATGTCAGATCGGCAAATCCGTCACCTCGACGTGCGGGCGTTCCAACGGCGATAAATATCGCGTCCGCGTCGACAATCGAAGACTTGAGATCATCCGAGAACCGTAAGCGCCCCTCGCGCGTGTTGCGTTCCATCAGCATTTCTAGACCGGGTTCGAAAATCGGCGCTTTGCCAGCGCGCAATTTGGTGAGTTTATTCTGGTCCTTTTCGACGCAAATAACCTGATGACCGAAATCGGAGAAACAGACGCCGGATACTAATCCGACATAGCCTGCGCCAATCATAACAATTTTCACGAACAATGCTCCTGCTTGGTATGTGCTTGTTGGTTGCTCTATCGCATAGAAACAGGAA
>Ga0209121_10003616_pt1 | contig 14868 bp, 16 predicted proteins | sample Cruoilmetagenom3_FD_187292 | JGI IMG/M metagenome (GOLD analysis project Ga0209121, IMG submission 187292) | Oil polluted marine microbial communities from Coal Oil Point, Santa Barbara, California, USA - Sample 3 (SPAdes) (version 2) | ecosystem: Environmental > Aquatic > Marine > Oil seeps ...
CATTTCTCACATGATTAATTTTATATAAAGAAAAAATAAAGCACAATAAAATATTTTATTGTGCTTTATTTTACCAATATATTTTACCTCTTAGCAAACTTATACAGCTAATCTTATATTTATTACATAGTGGTAGCTGCTTTTTTATCCCTTATATATATGCTTTCTCGTTTTCTTTATCAAAGATATGCATCTTTTCTATATCTACACAAAGAGTTATTGTGCTACCACTTTTAGCTTTAGTCCTGGGATTAACCCTTGCAGTCGAAAGGATACCTTCTATATCTATATATACATAAACCTCTGCTCCCATAGGTTCTGTTACTTCCACTTTTGCAGTAATAGTATTTCCTTCTTTAGCAGAAGATACAAAAGCACTATCTTCCAGATCTTCAGGCCTGATCCCTAAAATTATATCTTTTCCTACTAAATTATTTTCCTTAATTATTTTCCTGATATTATCAGCTATATCAAGATTAAAAATTTTATTCTTCAATTTAAAATCTTGAGATACTGTTACATCTACAAAGTTCATTGCCGGACTTCCAATAAACCCAGCAACAAACATATTTCTAGGGTTATCATACACGTCCTGAGGAGCGCCAACTTGCTGCACTATTCCATCTTTTAAGATAATAATCTTACTTGCCATAGTCATAGCTTCTGTTTGATCATGCGTAACATAAACTATTGTTGCCTTAAGTCTTTCATGAAGTTTTGCTATTTCTGTCCTCATCTGAACTCTTAGCTTTGCATCAAGATTAGATAGAGGCTCATCCATTAAAAACACCTTGGGATCTCTGACTATAGCTCTTCCAAGAGCAACTCTTTGTCTCTGTCCACCTGACAGTTGTTTAGGTTTTCGCTTGAGCAGCTCTTCTATTTTTAATATTGATGCTGCATCATTCACTCTTCTTATAATCTCTTGCTTTGGAGTCCTTCTAAGTTTTAATCCAAATGCCATATTGTCATAGACGTTCATATGCGGATAAAGAGCATAGTTTTGAAATACCATTGCAATATCTCTATCCTTTGGAGGAACGTCATTGACTAATCTGTCTCCGATGTAAATTTCTCCCTCAGTTACCTCCTCAAGCCCTGCAATCATACGCAGAGTTGTAGTTTTGCCACAACCAGATGGACCAACAAGTACTACAAATTCTTTGTCTTCAACAGTAGTATCCATTTTATTTACTGCAACTACCTCGTCAAATTTTTTTGTCAGGTTTTTCAGTTCAACTTTAGCCATTTTGATTTCTCCTTTTTCACTTTTATAAAATATTTTATCAATTTGTAATTTTACAATACTTTTTTATTTTTTTCTATACATTGATATATAATTCATACCGTAAGGGTCTCTTCCAGCAAGAAAATCAGCTGCCCTCATTGCATCTTTTAGTCCATCTACCAATGGATCTGTAATAGGGGCACATAATCCATTGACTATAGCCATTGATAAGAAATGAATATTTAAAAGATCCCTGTTCGGCATCCCAAAGCTAATATTTGAAGCACCAAAAGTCGTAGAAACTCCAAACTCTTCTGTAATTCTTCTCATAGCTTCAAGTGTAATTTTACCTGAATCAGAGTTAGCAGCATTAGCCATTACCAGACAATCAAACACTAAATCCTCCCTTTTAATTCCAAGTGATTCTGCTCTCTTTAGTATTTTTTTAGCAATTTCAACTCTTTTTTCAGCATTATCTGGAATTCCATCTTCATCTAATGTAAGACAAACCACAGCACTGCCGCTTTCTTTAACCATAGGTAAAACTTCCTCCAGGGATTTTTCCTCACCATTAACAGAATTAATAAGAGCCTTGTATGGATAAACTTCCAGAGCTGCTTTTATAGCTTTTGGATTTGCTGAATCTAAACAAATTGGTTTGTTTGTAGCTTCCATAACTTTCTTTACAGCTTTTGGAAGCATCTCTACTTCGTCCACTCCTACGGCACCAACATTTATATCAATTATATCCCCACCAGCTTCTGCTTGTTCCTTTGCATCCTTTCCCACTATATCAAGCTTGCCCTTCTGCAGCTGCTCTGCTAAAGATTTCCTCCCGGTGGGGTTAATTCTCTCTGCAATTATCACTGTAGGCAACTTGAGACCAAATTTAACCTCACAATCCTTTCCTGTTACTACTGTTTCCATTTTTTTAAGCCCTTTCTTTTATTAGTTGTAATGGTTATTAATTATAATGATTAGTATATATTTTAATAAATATATTTAAGAACTTATCATTAATTTCAGCCCTTGATATAGTAACTCTTATATACCCGGGTAATCCTAAATTTTCACCAGGCCTTACGATAAAACCACTCTTTAAAAGTTCTTCTACTATACTTCTACTCTTCTCCCCTGTTTTAATCAGTATAAAATTAGCATAAGATTTGATAAAAATAATTCCAGCTTTTTTAAAAGCACTATAAAATTTTTCTTTCTCTTTCTGAACCCTGTCCCTGATTTCATTAATAAACCATTCATTTTCCAGGGCAGCCACTGCTGCTTTTTGAGCAATTAAGTTTACATTAAACGGAAGCCTAATTTTATTTAACCCTGTAATAATTTCAGCGCTGGATATCCCATATCCTATTCTAAGTCCTGCAAGCCCATAAATTTTTGAAAATGTTCGAAGGATTATTAAATTGCTATATTTATTTAAGTAACTTATAGAGTCTACTTTTTCTTCCTCAGGAAGATATTCATAGTAAGCTTCATCTATAACTATCAAAATATCTCTTTTTGTGTTTTCAACAACATATTCAAACTCATCTTTGGTAATATTAGTTCCAGCAGGATTATGCGGGTTTGTTAAAAAAATTATACGAGTTTTATTATCTATAGAATCAACCAATAAATTGACATTCTGCCTGAAATCTTTAAGAGGAACTTTAATAGTATGCCCTCCACATTTTAAAGCAGATTTCTCATAAATTAAAAAAGTAGGATTAGATATTACTGCGTTTTCACCAGGACTGATGAAGCTGTCGCAAATCATTTCAATAATTTGATCAGTCCCACTGCCTATTATTATATTATCAGCCGGTACATCATACTTTGAGCTAAGTTTTTGTTTTATCTGCCTGCAATCACTATCCGGATAGTAATTAATACTGCCTGCACTGCTGCAAACACAATCTAAAACCTGTGAAGAAGTTCCAAACATACTTTCATTGGAAGCAAGTTTATATACAGCATCTAAATTATACTTTTCCTTTATTTCTTCCAAGGTTTTGCCGGGAATATATTCTGGTAAATTATAAATCCATGATTTAAATTTCATTCTAGTAACTTTCTTTTATTATGCTGCCTGCCTTCTTAATTATTTCTTAAATCTTACTTTTATTGAATTCCTGTGAGCAGCTAATTTTTCGAAATCAGATAAAATTTCTATATATTTCCTTTCCTTTTCCAACATTTTATAATCATAAGATAATATACTACTCCTCTTATAGAAATCATATACTCCTAGCGGCGAAGAAAATCTTGCACAGCCATTTGTAGGAATAACATGATTGGTACCACCTATATAATCTCCAACTGCTGTTGGAGTGTAATCTCCTATAAAAATTGCACCTGCATTTTTTATATCCTTCAATATATCATCTGCATCTTTCATCATTATCTCCAGATGCTCGGGTGCTATCCTGTTACAAATTTCAATTATAAAATTTTTATCCTTATTGTAAATAATCTTACAATTTCTCTTCAGAGATTCTAAAATTATTTTAATGTTTGCCCTGCTGCTGTAGTCCTTTTCAAGATTGCCTAGTTGCTTATAAATCTTACCAATAACTTTTTTTGCAATATCCTCATTTGTAGACAGCAGGATGCTTCTTGAATCAGGATCATGCTCAGCTTGTGAAATCAAATCAGCAGCTATGAAATCTGGATTTGCACTGTAGTCTGCTAAAATTACTATCTCGCTTGGGCCAGCCAGGCTATCAATGCCAACAACTCCAAATACATTCTTTTTGGCAGTAGTAACATAAACATTGCCGGGTCCAACAATTTTATCTACCTTCTTTATGCTATCAGTACCATATGCCATAACAGCTATTGCCTGTGCACCACCTATTTTGTAAACTCCGCTTACACCCAGTCTGGCACATAAATATAACAAAATCTTACTTATATTTCCATCTTTCCCTGGAGGAGTGCACATAGTAATTTCTTTTACCCCTGCAACTGCAGCCGGTACAACTGTCATAAGGACTGAAGAAGGATAGATATATCTCCCTCCCGGGATATATATTCCTACCCTTTCTATAGGCAGTAATATTTGACCTATCTTTTTGCCCTTAGCCGGGTGAGATACCCATGAATCAGGCTCCTTTTCCAGCTGAATGTTGTGATATGATTTAATATTTTTATAGCTAATATCAAGTGCTTCGACAAGTTCAGGATAAGTTTTTAAAACCCACTTATATGCCTCTTTGATTTCTTCTTTCTTTACTTTAATCTCATCTATATTTTTGATATTGAGTCCATCAAATTTTCTGCATAATTTAACTATAGCCTTATCCCCATATATTCTTACTTTTCTAAGTATTTTGCTTACCTTTTTTTCAATTGAAGGAGAGACTTTAGAATCTCTTTTTTTCAACCATTTATATATATCACTGAGTTCTTTTAGTTCTTCTACTTTTAAAAAATTATAATTCAATGCTTTATAAAAAAATATGTTATCTTTAAAATATTTCTATTAAAATACATTCCTGTTAATATATTAAAAAAACAAAATAAATACAAGGCACATTCCCGTGATCCCAGCTAACAATAATTATAAATTAAAGCCAAAATTTTTACTCCATGTTTGTTGTGCTACCTGCGCACTGCACCCATACTTTTTGCTCTCAAAAGATTTTATAGTTACTCTTTATTTTTATAACCCCAATATTCATCCAAAAAAAGAATATAACCGCAGGCTGGAAGATGTAAGGATGATTTCCAAAAAATACCATATCCCACTAATTATCGATAAATATGAAATAAAAAAGTGGTTTGAATTAACCAAAAACCTGAAAGAAGAACCCGAGGGTGGCACAAGATGCAGTGTATGTTTTAAAATGAGACTTGAAAAAACAGCCACTGCTGCTAAAAAATTAAACATTGATTTATTTGGGACAACTTTAACTATAAGTCCTCATAAAAATTATAGCACTATAAACAGCATCGGAAAAACTATAGCAGATGACAAAAAGCTAACTTTTTATGAGTCAAATTTCAAAAAAAAGGATGGCTTTAAAAAAACTATACAATTAAGCAACAAATTGCACATCTCCCGCCAAAATTATTGTGGGTGTATTTACAGCATGCGCGAGAGATTTAACATAAGCAACTAATTTATTTATTCCATCTCTTCCAACCTTTTCTTTTCCCTGAATTTTGTAACCAGATAATTAGCAATAATAAATCCAGCAATGATATAAATTGCATTTATTATATACACCACCTTTACTGGGCCAATATAGCTGCTGTCAACCCTATAATATTCTATAAAAGTTCTATAAAGTGAATAAATTATCAAATATGTTGTGAGTATTATACCATCGGGCATTCTACCAGGTTTATTTTTATAAAACCTGTGCATCAGCAGCAGCAGTATAAATAATGCAAAGTTAGCTATAGATTCATAAAAAAATGTAGGATGAAAATACTCAGCATGTGCATATTCATAAGGTCTGTTTTCAGGAGCAATGTAAATCCCCCAGGGAAGACTGGTCGGCCTTCCGAAAGCCTCTTGATTTAAAAAGTTTCCCCATCTGCCAATTGCCTGCCCAAGAACCAACGCCGGTGTCAGAATATCTGCCCATATCCAGTAATCCAGCTTCCTGATTTTACAAAAAACTAAAAGAGCCAGCAACCCTCCCAGTATAACCCCCTGGATAGCCAGCCCGCCTCTCCTGAAAGCAAAAATATATGATAAATCTTTACTATAATAAGACCAATTAGCAAGTACATGAAGAAGCCTTGCTCCTATTATCCCAAAGATTACAGCAAAAGGAGCAAAATTTATAATTTCTTCCTCTTTTTGACCCCTATATTTAGCTATAAAATAAGCAACTGCTATACCAATAATAAGAGATAATGCAATTAGAATTCCATACCATCTTATTTCAACACCAAATACTCTAAACGCAATTGGATCTATAACCAAAACTTCCTCCCTTCAAATTATAAACAAAAAAAACTACATAAAACAAAATAGTAAAATATTTCCTATTATTATTACAAATATTTTAAAATTTTAACATAAATAGCTCTAAAAATTTATCTTAGCTGTATTTTCTCCACCATCACAAACTGAACTTACTTAAAAAAGGTATATATTTTAATAAGTAACTCATTATAAACACCATAGAGTCAGTCACAAAGACTATACCAATAGCTATTAAAAAGATTCCTGAAATAATAGAAACAATATTAAGATGCTTGTTTACCCTTCTTATAAAATTAGAAAAGAAGCTAATAAAAATCCCCGACAAAATAAAAGGTATTCCAAGCCCCAGTGAATAAACTCCTAAAAGTGAAACTCCCTGCAGCAGCGTTCCCTGCCTGCTCGCTAAAAGTAGTATCGCTGACAGTATCATTCCAACGCATGGAACCCATCCAAAAGAAAAAATAACACCTATTATAAATGACCCCAAATACCCTGATTTTAAAGATGAAGGAAAACTAAACCTTTTTTCCATATTTAAAAATGGAATTTTGAATAATCCAATATAATGCAGCCCAAAAACTATTAGTATAACCCCGCCAATTCTTCCGATAATACTTATATGGTTCCTTAGCGCCTGACCAGCTAAAGTAGCAGTTGATCCTAAAAGTATAAAAACTACTGAAAACCCGACTACAAATAATATGCTATTTAAAACAAGATAAAGCCTCTCTGAAAATTTTATACTGCCACTCTTGTAAATTGCTTTACTGGACATCATGCTTATATAAACTGGTACTAAAGGCAGGATACATGGAGAAACAAATGATAATATGCCTGCAACAAATGCTGAAAGTAAGCTAATCTCTAACATTTACAAGCCTCTTTGATAACTTTTATTAATTGATCTTTTGTTAGCATTCCTTCACGCCAGAATATCGCTTTCCCATTTACGTCAACAATAAAAGTTGTAGGTATTACTCTTATCCTCCAATATGAGGATATAGAATCTATGGTTCCATCAACCAGTATTGGGTAATTTATACCATAATCACTGGCAAATTTTCTTAAACTTTTTACATTATCGTCTGCTACTCCTAAAAATTGGACATTCTTATCTTTATACAAGTTATAAACTTCAATAAAATCAGGTATTTCTGCTTTACATGGCGGACACCACGTTGACCAAAAATTTAATACCACAATTTTACCTTCAAAATCAGATAAAGATACCTTATTACCATCTAAGTCCAATAAAGTAAAGTCATTATCATTAACGTACTCTTCTTCAACTTTTTCTGTGCTACCTTCAGTTTCTTTGTCCTCACCATTTTCAGCTTCATCTTGTTTTGATGTTTCTTCAGAACCCGTTGTTTTATCTTCATTTACAGCTTCTGATTTTTTTGCCTCTCCTTCAGCTTCTCCGTTTTTCTCAGTTATTTTACTATTCTCTTTATCGTTGCTTCCCTCCAATGATGGTTGCCCACAGCTAACAGACAGACAAATCATTACTGCTACAAATGTTATTAAAAATATTGATACTAATTTTTTCATACTACCTGCTTTACTCCTTAACCTTAATTATAATAAATTTATAAATTTCCCTACAACAGTTTTTAAAAAAATATTTATCTAAGAAAATTTTTAATTTATATATAAAAATAATAAAATCTTAGATAGCATAATTTATTTAAAGGTCATTATAAAACTTTTTACCGATAAGAAAAACAAGAAAAAATTAAAAATTGCCATAAATATTAAAAATAGTAGTAAAATCTACTAAAGATAATACTAATAGCAAGCCTGGATAAAAAAAATTAACATTAATAATAAAGCTAATGAAGAACAGCAAGTTTAAAAAATCAATTCATAACTTAAATTTTTTATTCAGACTCCCAACAGTCTCATGGGCATTATATGATCTGGCCAATACATCTTTTGCGGTAGTAATAATAACCATTATTTTTCCCGTATATTTTACAAATATTATAGTAAGTCAAACAGTATATGCCAAAAACTTCGGTGATATGATGTGGGGACTGGCCAGCGGTATATCCATGCTACTTACTTCTTTATGTGCGCCTATATTTGGAGCAATTGCAGACTCCACCAGGTCTAAAAATAAATTCTTGATTATCCTAACAACAGCGTGCATTTTTTTCTGCTTACTTCTCTACTTCTTAAAAGAGGGAATGGTAATTGAAGCAATGGTAATATTTATAATAGCTAACTTCTTTTATCAAACGTCAATGATGTTTTATAATTCATTTCTACCTCAACTATCTACCAAAAACAATATAGGGAAAATATCAGGGTTTGGCTTTTCATTAGGGTATTTAGGAGGATTTATGACCCTTATTTTAATTTACCCCCTTGTAAGAGGAGGATTAGAAATACAAAATTTATACAACATCAAACTAACATTTCTGGTCACTTCACTATTTTTCCTGATATTTTCCATCCCATCCTTTATATTTCTTAAGGATTTACCTGCTCAAAAAATAGTAAAAATTAAGACTTCCTATCTCACATATGGATTCAGGAAATTAGCCATTACTTTAAGAAATATTAAAAAACATAAAAATTTACTGAGATTTTTAATCTCATATTTTTTATTCAGCAATGCTTTTTCTGTTCTTGCTCTTTATGCTGCTATATATGCTAAGAATACTTTAAATTTAAGTCTTCTGGAAATTACAACTCTATTTATTTTAGGACAGATACCAACTATCATTAGCTCTTTATTTTTTGGATGGTTAACTGATAGAATAGGACCAAAAACTACAATAAATATAACTTTAATTATCTGGACTATTATTGTACTTATTGCATCTACAATCATATTAAAAACAGCATTTTATATTATTTGGATTTTAGCTGCTATTGCTACAGGTTCTACTTTAATTGCCAGTAGAAGCCTTATGACACATCTAATTCCTACAGATAGTGAAGCAGAATTTTTTGGGTTTTATGCTATAAGTGGCAAATTTTCTTCAATTTTAGGCCCAATTGCTTTCGGACTGATATCATACTTTACTAAAAGCCAGAGAATTGCACTACTCAGTACACTACTTTTTTTAGTAGGAGGACTGATAGTTCTTCAGTTTGTAAAAGTCCCGTCATACAGAAAAGCCAAAAATCCATAATGTTATTTTGCTATATCTTTCTGTTCCAGTATTATTTTTTTTATAAAGTTTATTTCTTTTTCAGTGAGGTCTTTTACCTTTTTATAACTAGAAACAGCACTATTTACTATTTCAGTATATTTTTCTTTAGTTAAGTTTTTAACTTTCCCAGCTTTTTCCTCAGCCTTTTCTCTAATATCTACAGCTGCTTTCTTTATATCTGCCTTCAACTCCTCACCTGTTTTTGTAGTTAGAAAAAGAGCTGTTATCGCTCCTGCTACAAATCCTAAAACGAACCCTACAAATCCACCTCTAACAGCACCTGAATTACTATTTCCATCACTCATACTACACGCTCCTTATTACACTCTTAACTATTAAAATTTTGCCACTATTATATTATTTTATATCATAAACTTGAATTTATGTATGCATTAAACAATTAAAATATGCTATCTGTTTTTATTCTAACACCATTACACTCATTATTTAACCTAAAAATTTTAAAAATTGCCAATAAATATTCTCATTCTCAGCCATATTTATCTTTAAATAATATATATATCAACCTTTTTTAAAAAAATTGTAGCAAAAATCCAGTAAAAAGATTAATATAATCCAATAATTTAACAAAGATTATAACTTATAAATTTAAAAACATAGACTCATAAAATAATTATAATGGAACTGTACAATTATAACAAAAATGAAAATTTAAAATATCATATAGAAAAAGTAAAAAAAGGTTCATTAAAAGACAGTTCATTTCAAAAATTTATATTAACTTATATATCTCCATATAAAACTGGCATAGAAAAAAATGATGAAGTTCATTGTGAGCTATTTTTAAACAAGAATTCCAGTTTAGATGCCACCATCAAGGCCAACATAAATCATACCAACATTACCCAACCTGAAACCAATAACCCTCTTCTTATCTCCATTCATGGATTTTCCAGCAAAAAAGACAGAATGGATAACTATTATTACTTTATAAACAAGATACTTGAAAAAAATATTAACTGCGCATTTATTAATCTCCCCCTTCATCTGTATAGAACTCCCAGAGGAGAGGAAAGCGGGGAAAGATTAATATATTTCGATGACAAACAAACCCTGGAATTTTTTCATCAGAGCGTAGTAGATATAATGAAATTTATTGATATTATTTTAAACATTTTGCCAATAAAAAGTATCAATATCTGCGGGTTAAGTCTTGGGAGTATGGTCTCTTTAATTACAATGGCAAATGACAGACGAATAAATAAAGGCATATTTCTAATTGGTGGAGGAAACTGGCATGAGATTCATTGGAATAGCGGTTTAAGGTTTATATTAAAAGGAAATTGTTCCGAGGAAGGTCAAACTACTAGAGAAAAATGCAGAGAATTTTATTCAAATTTTCCTGACTTTCTTAATGAATTTAAGAAAATAAGTTCTAAAAAAATACCTTTTGATATAAAAAAATGCCCAGAATTAGAAAAAGTAACTACAAAAATGTGTTTCCTCTGCGATCCTTTAGCTTTTGCTCATAAAATTAACCCTAATAATGTTCTAATGATTAATTCTAAGTTCGACTTCTACTTTCCTAAAAAATCCACTTTACAACTCTGGGAGGAGTTAGGAAAACCAGAAATACATTGGCTAAATTCTCTTCACTCCAGTAAAATCATTACAAATGCAAAAGTTATAAAAACAATTTCAGATTTTATATTTCCTTGATTTTTCCAGCCCAGCCTAATTTATTTAATATAAAATTTCCAAGCAAAGAGTACTTAAGCTCTATAGCTCCTTCTGGACACATTTCACTACAGCAAAAACACCTGATACATTTTTTGTAATTAAACTTAATCCTGCCACCTTTAATAAAAATAGAATTCTCCGGGCATACTCTTACACAGGTTTTGCAAAGACTACATTTGTTCCGATTAACAGCTGGATATGGACTTAAAGAATTTCTAACAAAGGGTAAAATATAATTACTTTTAAAACTATTTTTAACCAGTTCTTCCCTCCCTGCATTTTTAGGAAGTTCAAAATCAGAGATTATAACTTTACCTAATTCTTCCCCCAGCACCTCAATATCATTTATATCTGCACCTTCAATTTTTCTACTTCTTGCAGCTACTATAGTCGGACATAATTCTTCTCTTATACCCATTACTTTTGCCATTACAACATCTAAAGAAATAGGATTTTTACTGGCTAAAATAAGACCTACTTTTCTTGGAGAACCACTCATTCCTGGTCCCTCGCCCTCTACGCCTAAAACACCATCCATTATGCTTATTTCAGGCTTAATCAACATTATTAAATCAATCAGCATATCTGAAAATTTTTCTACCCTGTTAAATCTCGCATGATAACCAGGCTTTAAAAATCCAGGAATAACTCCAAATATGTTCTTTACCGCTCCTGTAATAACTGTAAGATCGTGGGTCTTAAATTTTGGAAGGTTAATTATTATATCCGCATCCAGTACTGGCTTTATTACCTCAATTTTCTTAATTACTTTTCCTTCTTTAAGAGATAAAGAGCTATACTCTGTATCATAATTAAGCCTGCAGCCTGTTCTCTTTGGAATATCTATCAGGCCTGTCTTTTCATAAACTTTTTTAAGATTATTTTTAGTATAAGGAATCCCTGCACCAGGACTATCAACAATTGTAATATTTTCACTTCTTCCAGTAATTTCTATAATCTTTTCAACTATAGCTTCTACAAACACAGGATGAGTAGTAACAGCATTCTCAGGCAAAGCAGCTGAAAGTAAATTAGGTTTTACAACAATCTTACTTTCAGGTTTTATAAATCTTTTAAATCCTCCAATCAGATTAACACAATCACTAATAGCATCACTCAAAGCCTCTTTGTTATAGGTATCACATTTAACAATACTAACTTTAGTCTTATTTTTCATTCGTTACAAATATTCTATCAGGCAATCTAACTTTTAAATTATAATATATTCATATCTATTTTCCTTCTTGTAGCTCGATTAATAACTGCAATAACCTCTCATTTGCCTTTTCCACTTCTTGGCCTGCTTGTAATATACTGTTATAAATTGGTTCGTCTTCTATATTCTCGACCTTCTCCCTCCATTTCTTGAATTTCTCGCCACTCTGTTTGTTATTCTTCACCCAGGAAGTTAAGAGCACTTCTAGCCTCCCTCTTTCATCAGTTGGGAAATCCTTGAAAATCTTCTCAACCATTGCCCGGATGTTATTCTCAGGAACTGCGCCCAGGATCTCGTCAACTTTCCTGCCATCAGCAAAATACATCTGCATGGGAATACTCATAATCTGGTATTTCACTGCTACCAATTTGTTTTCATCCACGTTTACCTTGCAGAATTTAAACCTACCATCGTATTCCTCTGAGAGCTTGTCGTATATCGGTGAAACCATCCTACAGGGTCCACACCAGGGGGCCCAGAAATCTACCTCTGTTGGGAGATCAGATCCTAGAACCTCTTCCTCAAAATTTTGGTCTGTAATTTCTACCACTTTGCTCATACTTCCTCCTCTTGATTAATAATTAAGCCACAACTATTAAGATTTATTAAATATTTTCTTTGACCACCTAAACCTCTTTTTTTCTTCTTATTTGATTTTAAAATATTTATTTTATTTTTAGCAAACTAAATAAAAAAATCTAAAACGTAAGTCCATAACATTCTAGAAAATCCAAAATTCTAAAGCATGTATTATAACAGCTTTTAAAAAAAATTGTTATAATTAAATCAATATAGCAGTACTTCTTGTAAGGCAGAGTCTTGCGGGATTTTTACTTCCAATAAAATCTTGCGGATTTAGTCTATAAGCCAAGTTAAATAATTTGTATTAGTTAAATGTTAAAATAGTAGTATAATATGTATAGATATACATCCAATTATATATAAAAAAATAGTGCTGTAAACTAATGCTTAAAAATATAATAAAAATAAGAAATATAACAATTTCATTTTTGATTCTTTTATTAATTATTTCAATTTCAGGTTGTACCCTTCGCAGTGAAAAAATAGCTGTTGAAGAAGAAGCTGTAAAAGTTGAAGAATCTCTAACTGAGTTAAAAGTCTCTATTATTATAAAAGCTGAGAAAGAATTGCTACATTACCAAAAGGAATCTTTCTGGGATGATAAAAATTTTTCTAAAATCCTGGTATCAAAAAAAGAAATTGAGTCTGAGACTATCAACTCTTTTAAAAAAGGTTTAGAAAAATATAATTTAAGTGTTATCAATCCAAAGATTGAATTTGATAAATCAAATAAAATAACTACTTTAACTTGTGATCTAAAAGGTTCTATGTATAAAACCGATTCCTATGATTTTCACTGGCTTCTAGCAGATTTACCTTTTGATTTATATCAATTTCAAAAGTCTGAGAAAGAACTTACTTATAAGGGAGAAGTCGGTAATGTTACTACAACCATTAAACTTATTTTTCCTTATACATTAAATCACTGCCATGAACATGTTTGGCCCTGAGTCTATTTTCTCCCCACCTTCTGCTCATTTTTCCGCTTATCTCTACCACTTTAGGAAGGTCTTTTGAATCATTTAACTTTTCTACCCAGCTTTTTTTCTTACCCATTTATGTCTTCTTTTGACTCTCTGATGATAATTCTTTTAAAATTTCATCAAGCTTGCTTTCTAACTGTCTAAGGCGATTTTCAATTTCATTCTTTTCCAGGCTTCCTGATTTCAATAACTCTCTCAAATGGACAATTTCATCTCTTGCATCTTCAATTTTGTATTCAAACTGCTCAAAGTTTCGCCCACCTGCTATAAGCGATCTCCTTAGACGCTGATTCTCAACTTTTATATCTTTGATTTTTTCTCTGTAATATACCAGTAAGGCTATAATTACACCTACTAATATAATTACTATTACCCAGATTCCCATAATATACATTATTGTACAAAATTTATTAAATTAGGGGTAGTATTTTTATCTTAGAAGAGTTATAGAACATTTACTTATCTTGAAGGAGCTTGTACTTGTAGATTAAAAAATATTGTGGAGTTAGCCTATAAGCCAGGTTATAAACTAAAAATACTTAAAAGATTTATTTAAAGTTATAAAAAGAAATATCATCAATTTTTATTTTTAAGAAATAAATCTAGCGTAGATATCACCAGAAATGGGTGTCTTCTCAGGTAAGTTTAAAAGTATGTTTGAAATCTCATCAGGCCCAACCCATTCATTTAAAACTAGTGAAATTGATTCACCAAAAGAATAATTAAACTTAACTTCACCTATAGAATTAAGATGTTCTACAATATTTATAGCTGACAAAATGAGTACCTGTGTTGGTGTAAATTCAAAGGAGATCCCCTTTATAGGCTCTGATAAACTTTTTAAAACCTTGTATTCATATCCTTCTACATCAACCTTTAAAAAAGCTGGCTTTCCATACTCTTTAATCAAGTGGTTTAAAGTAATAACCTGAACTTTAACTGACTTTTGCCAGCTGAAAGCTTGCGTTGAAACAAAAAACATATCACTAGATTTTATACTATTTATCCATTCCTTTGACATAGATGAAAGTGTATGTGAATCACTTATCATAAGC
>Ga0209121_10003617_pt1 | contig 14866 bp, 13 predicted proteins | sample Cruoilmetagenom3_FD_187292 | JGI IMG/M metagenome (GOLD analysis project Ga0209121, IMG submission 187292) | Oil polluted marine microbial communities from Coal Oil Point, Santa Barbara, California, USA - Sample 3 (SPAdes) (version 2) | ecosystem: Environmental > Aquatic > Marine > Oil seeps ...
TAAAGTCAAGAATTATAAAAAACTATAAATTATGAAGTCTCTAATTTTTGTATTGGCATGTTTTCTTTCGGTAGTTTCTATTTCGCAAGAAACAGAAATTGCAGAAGAATTTCTTCCTATTCATTTAGAAGGTAAAGATGCTTTTCTTTCCACTAAAACAGGAGAATATGTTTTTTTAGAACATGATACAACCGATGCTACAAAATTAGAGACTACAAATAATGGTGTTATTTATACAGATATTCAAATACACATTGTTGCTAAAAAAGAAACCATTTCTAAAATAGCTAAACAATATAATATAAGTAATGAAGAAATCTTAGAGCAAAATAAGTTGTCTTCAAACAAATTGAGTATTGGTCAGGAGATAAAGATTATAAAAAAAAGGGTTGTAAAGTCTAGTAGTCCTGTGTTAGATCAAGGAGAAGCAAAAGTTATAGCTAAATTAAATCCAGGTCAAACACCAGCAGGATTAGAGCTTACAACACCAAGAAGTACTACAACAATATCTCCAAACACTGCTAATACTAATGAAGTGAGTGAAGAGGTAACACCAACAGCAGATGTTATTGAAAACAAAACTACCTTAGGTAAAGAAGAAGCTGCATCACAAAATGCACAATCTTTTTATATAGTTAAAAAAGGAGATAACTTGTATAGCATAGCTAAAAAACATGGTATTGCTTTAAAAACTTTAAAAGAAATTAACAATTTAGAGACAAATAATATAAGTATTGGGCAAAAGTTAAAACTAAAATAAAAATATATTTCTTATCTATGCGTTTTAAGATAGATTTAGTTAATTTGCACCTTTATGATTAAGAAATATTTAACATGTATTTGTCTGCTATACGTTGTTACTTCTAATGCACAATTAGGAGGAGAAACAACCTACCAGTTTTTAAACTTAGTATCTTCACCAAGACAAGCTGCTTTAGGTGGTAAAGTGCTTACTAATGTAGATTATGATGTAACACAAGCTATTTTTAATCCAGCTACTATTAACTTAGATATGGATAACCAACTTGCTGTTAATTATTCTAGTTATTTAGGAGGTATAAGTTATGGTACAGCAGCCTATGCTTACACAGTAGATAGAAGAAGTTTAACCTATCACGTAGGTGTTTCTTATATTAATTACGGAAGCTTTGATGGTTATGATGAGCAAGGGGTTTCTACAGGATCTTTTACAGGTAATGAAGCTGCAGTATCTTTTGGGCATGCTAGACAAATTGGTTATTCTGATTTTTACTTAGGTGGAAATCTAAAAATCATTACTTCAAAATTAGAACAATATAGCTCTATTGGTATTGCTGTAGATGCAGGATTAATTTATATTAATGAAGATATAGAGTTTCAAGCTACTTTAGTACTTAGAAACGCAGGAACACAAATTACAACCTATGCTGGATTGCACGAACCTTTGCCTTTTGAGGTAGATTTTGGTATGTCGCAAACCCTAGAAAACGTACCAATACGTTGGCATTTAACTTTCGAGAATTTACAAAAATGGCCAATAGGAGCTTCCAATCCTGCAAGAGCAACTACAGATCTAGAAGGAAACCAAACCCAAGAAGAAGTTAGTTTTTTTAATGAAGCATTAAGACATACTATTTTAGGTTTAGAGTTATTTCCAGAAGGAGGTTTTCAATTTAGAATTGGATATAATTTTAGAAGAGCAGAAGAACTACGTATTGTAGAACAACGTAATTTCTCTGGTTTATCTGCAGGTATTTCTATAAAATTAAATAAACTGCGTTTTAGCTATACACATGCTAAATACACAAGCGCATCTAACGCAAACTTTTTTGGCTTACAAATAGACTTACAATAAAAAGTATTTGTAGCACCTTTAATTAATTATATGAATAACATTACCATTGCCATAGACGGATTTTCATCTACAGGAAAAAGTACAGTAGCTAAGCAATTAGCAAAGCATTTAGGATATATTTATGTAGATTCTGGTGCTATGTATAGAGCTGTAACTCTTTTTGCAATGCAGCATAATTTTATTGATGCTAACCATTTTGATAGAGAAGCTTTAGTAGCCAAACTAGCAGAAGTAACTATTAGCTTTACTTTTAATCCAGAATTAGGTTTTGCAGAAGTGTATTTAAATGGTGTAAATGTTGAAAAACAAATAAGAACCTTAGAGGTTTCTAGTTTTGTTAGTCAAATAGCAACCATTCCAGAAGTTCGTTCTCAATTGGTGAAACAACAACAGCAAATGGGAAAAGATAAAGGTGTTGTTATGGATGGTCGTGATATTGGTACTGTTGTTTTTCCTAATGCAGAATTAAAAATATTTATGACTGCTTCTGCCGAAACAAGAGCACAACGTAGGTTTGATGAGCTTGTTAATAGAGGAGATGAGGTTTTATATAAAGATGTTTTGCACAATGTGCAAGAACGTGATTATATAGACTCTAACAGAAAAGACTCGCCTTTAGTAAAAGCAGAAGATGCAATAGAAATTGATAACTCTAATCTTTCCTTAGAAGAGCAATTTCAAAAAGTATTAGCTTTAGTTAATAATACATTACAAGCAAATAAGTAATTCAAAAAAGCATTACATGCTGTTCCTTTTTAACTATAAGGATTCTATTAAATTTCTAGCAATAAACATTTGACTTTCAAAAATATAATTGTATTTTTGCACTCCTTTTGGCGAATAGAGGAAAGATAAAAGGAATTAAATAAAAACAATTTTAACACTTCTGTGTGTTGTCGCATTAATATCTTCCTGAAACACAACAGAATACAAAACGTAGTGTAAAAGCGTTTTCAAAAAAGAAAACCGTTACATTATTAAATTATTTAAATGGCTGAAAAAGCAAAACAAGCTGAAGTTGAAGCAACAGAAGCAAAAGAAGTAAAAGAAACTCCTCAAGTTTCTGAAGCACAAGCAAACCCAGAAAAATTCTTAGCAGATTTCAATTGGCACAATTACCAAGAAGGTATTGATGAGGTTGAAGATTCTCAATTAAAAGAATTTGAAAAATTAGTATCAGAAAATTTCGTTGATACTTTAGATGACGAAGTAGTAGAAGGTGAAGTAATTCACATTTCAGATCGTGATGCAATTATTGACATCAACGCAAAATCTGAAGGTGTAATTTCATTAAACGAATTTCGTTACAATCCTAACTTAGCAGTTGGTGATAAAGTAGAAGTATTAATTGATGTGCGTGAAGACGCAACAGGACAATTAGTATTATCTCACAGAAAAGCACGTGTAATTAAAGCTTGGGATAGAGTTAACAATGCACATGATACTGGTGAAATCGTTAATGGTTTTGTAAAATGCAGAACTAAAGGTGGTATGATTGTAGATGTATTTGGTATTGAAGCATTCTTACCAGGTTCTCAAATTGATGTGAAACCAATTAGAGATTACGATCAGTATGTAAATAAAACTATGGAATTTAAAGTTGTGAAAATCAACCACGAATTCAAAAACGTAGTAGTATCTCATAAAGCTTTAATTGAAGCTGATATTGAAGTACAAAAGAAAGAAATTATTGGTCAATTAGAAAAAGGTCAAGTACTAGAAGGTGTTGTTAAAAACATTACTTCTTACGGTGTATTTATTGATCTTGGTGGTGTTGACGGTTTAGTTCATATTACAGACCTTTCTTGGTCAAGAATCAACCATCCAAATGAGATTGTTGAGTTAGACCAAAAATTAAACGTGGTAATCCTTGATTTTGATGAAAACAAATCAAGAATCCAATTAGGTCTTAAACAATTATCTAAACATCCTTGGGATGCTTTAGGTGAAGATGTAAAAGTAGGTGATAAAGTAAAAGGTAAAGTTGTAGTTATTGCTGACTATGGTGCTTTTGTTGAAGTTGCTGAAGGTGTTGAAGGATTAGTTCACGTAAGTGAAATGTCTTGGTCTACACATTTACGTTCTGCTCAAGATTTCGTTTCTGTAGGAGACGTTGTTGAAGCGCAAATCTTAACTTTAGATAGAGAAGATAGAAAAATGTCTCTTGGTATCAAGCAATTATCTGCAGATCCATGGACAGATATTACAACTAAATACCCAGTAGGTTCTAAACATTCTGGTACAGTTCGTAACTTTACTAACTTTGGTGTTTTTGTTGAATTAGAAGAAGGTATCGACGGATTAATTTACATCTCTGATTTATCTTGGACTAAGAAAATTAAACACCCATCAGAATTCTGTGCAGTTGGTGATACTTTAGATGTTGTTGTTCTTGAACTTGATGTTGAAGGACGTAAATTATCTTTAGGTCATAAACAAACTACAGATAACCCTTGGGATAAATACGAAACTGAATTTGCTTTAGGTACTACACATACTGCAGAAATTGCTGAAGTTGTAGATAAAGGAGCAACTATTGAGTTTAACGAAGATATCGTTGCCTTTGTTCCTTCTCGTCACCTTGAAAAAGAAGATGGTAAGAAACTTAAAAAAGGAGATACAGCAGAATTTAAGATTATCGAATTTAATAAAGAATTTAAAAGAGTAGTTGCTTCGCATACTGCTATCTTTAGAGAAGAAGAAATCAAAAATGTAAAAGAAGCTGTTAAAAAAGCAGAAAGTCAAGCCGCAGAAGCTAAACCAACTTTAGGTGATGCTAACGAAGCTTTACAAGCGCTTAAAGACAAAATGGACGGAAAGAAATAATTCTATCTGAATATTTATAAATTGAAAGCCTCTTAGAAATAAGAGGCTTTTTTATTGCTTATAATTACGCTTTACAGTTTACTTCACTTTCTTTATTTTATATATTTCTTTACAGAACACTTTACAAACACATTGTAAACTATTAAATTTTACCTTAACTTTGCTTTTAAAATACGTTTGTATATTCTATGAGTCAAAAAGTGTTACTTAACGCAAAAGAGGTAAACATCATTCTTCATCGATTGGCTTGTCAACTTATTGAAAATCATAAAGATTTTACTAATACTGTTTTAATTGGTATACAACCTAGAGGTAAATTTTTAGCAAATAGGTTAATTACATTATTAAAAGAAGATTATAAAATTAAAAACCTACAGTCTGGGCAGTTAGATATTACTTTCTATCGTGATGATTTTAGAAGAAGTGACAAACCTTTAGAAGCAAATGCTACAGAAATTAATTGTGTAGTAGAAGGTAAAAAAGTAGTTTTTATTGATGATGTTTTATATACAGGACGAAGTATTCGTGCTGCATTAACTGCAATTCAGTCTTTTGGTAGACCAAATGAAATAGAACTTTTAACTTTAATAGATAGAAGGTTTAGTAGACATTTACCCATTCAACCAGATTATAGAGGTAGGCAAGTAGATGCTATTAATAAAGAAAAAGTAAAAGTTAATTGGGTAGAAAATGAAGGCGAAGATGCTGTATACCTAATTAATAGTTAGAATTTAAAAGTAAAGATTAATAAACTGCAGCATTAAAACTGCAACCTGAATACTAAAAACATGAGCGAATTAAGTGTAAATCACTTATTAGGAATTAAATATCTTAACAAACAAGATATACAACTCATTTTTGAAACTGCAGATCATTTTAAAGAAGTGATCAATAGGCCAATTAAAAAAGTACCTTCATTACGTGATATTACTATTGCCAATTTATTTTTTGAAAATTCTACACGTACAAAATTATCTTTTGAGCTAGCAGAAAAAAGACTTTCTGCAGATGTAATAAACTTTTCAGCAGCGCAATCATCGGTTAAAAAAGGAGAAACCTTAATAGATACTGTAAACAACATTCTTTCTATGAAAGTAGATATGGTTGTTATGCGTCATCCTAATCCTGGAGCTGGAGTGTTTTTATCTAAACACGTAAATGCAAGTATTATAAATGCAGGTGATGGTGCACATGAACACCCAACACAAGCTTTATTAGACTCGTATTCTATAAGAGAAAGGTTTGGTGAAGTAAAAGGAAAAAATGTAGTTATTGTTGGTGATATTTTACACAGTCGTGTAGCACTATCTAATATTTTTGCATTGCAATTACAAGGTGCTAATGTAATGGTTTGCGGACCAAAAACATTAATCCCTAAATATATAGATAAACTAGGTGTAAAAGTAGAAACTAACTTGCGCAAAGCTTTAAATTGGTGTGATGTTGCTAATATGTTACGTGTACAAAACGAAAGAATGGATGTAAGTTATTTTCCTTCAACTAGAGAATATACACAACAATTTGGAGTAGATAAAACATTATTAAATTCTTTAGATAAAGAAATTACTATAATGCATCCTGGACCAATAAATAGAGGTGTAGAAATTACTAGTGATGTAGCAGATTCTAAACAAGCTATCATTTTAGATCAAGTGCAAAATGGTGTAGCAATTAGGATGGCAGTGATTTATTTATTAGCTTCAAAAATAAAACAGTAAATTATGATTTTTGATAAAGACGAAAATATTACCATTATCACACAAGAAAAAGCTTCCATTGTTGAGCTAGTTAAAAAACTAGGTGTGTTATATGAAAAATTTAAAAACGATAACGTAATTGTTAATTTAACAAGTTTAAAACCTGTTACATTAGAAGATATTATTGAATTTTTGCAAATATCTAACACACATAGAAAAGCAAAAAAATCTTTTGTTATTGTTACAGATAAAATAAACTTAAATGAAACTCCAGATGAAATAGTAGTAGTGCCAACCATAAAGGAAGCCTATGATATTATTGAAATGGAAGAAATGGAACGCGATTTAGGCTTTTAAAGGTCTATGGAAGCTTATTTACATTTGTGAGTATCTGCTTTTAAAAAATAACAAATTAATATTCATTAATGAAATTACGCATTTTAGGCTGTTATAGTGCAACTCCTAGAGTTAACACCAACCCAACAGCACAAGTACTAGAAATTAACAATCACTTGTTTTTAATTGATTGTGGAGAAGGTACACAAGTACAATTGCGTAAACATAAAGTGAAGTTTAATAGAATTAAACATATATTTATCTCGCACTTACATGGCGATCACTTTTTTGGTTTAGTAGGTTTTATTTCTACACTTACATTACTTACTCGTGAAACAGATTTGCACATTTACGCACCAAAAGGTTTAAAAGAAATAATTACGCTTCAAATGAAATTAACAGGTTCATGGACTAATTATAAACTGTTTTTTCATGAATTAAATGCAAAAACTTCTAAAATTATTTTTGAAGATGATACAGTAGAAGTGCATACCATACCTCTAGATCACAGAATATATACTAACGGTTTTTTATTTAAAGAAAAAGAAGGAGAACGTAAACTAGATTTAAGCAAAGTAGAGGAGGCAAACATTAATGTAGCATATTACAGAAAGCTAAAACAAGGTCATGATGTTGTTAATGAAGATGATGTGTTAATAGATCATACAAAAGTAACCTTACCAGCAAATCCACCAAAAAGTTATGCTTATTGTAGTGATACTGCATATTCAGAAAGTATAATACCTATAATTAAAGAGGTAAATGTACTTTATCATGAATCTACCTTTTTAGAAAAAAATAAAAATCTTACCATTACCACAAAACATAGTACAGCAAAACAAGCAGCAACTATTGCGCTTAAAGCTAATGTTGGTACTTTAATTCTTGGTCATTACTCTACAAGATATGAAAGTTTAAATGATTTTAAAAAAGAAGCAAAAACCATTTTTGATAAGGTAGAACTTGCTAAAGACGGAAAATTATTTGAGTTTTAGCGAATTAGTTTTAAACTCATCTAAATTTAATACCCAAGAAATAGCTTCTTCAAGAGAGTTTGAACGTTTAACACTTTTTGATGAAAATTTTTTTTCTAAAGTGGCATTAATATAGTTCATTTCAGAATAACAAATAGATACACTAGCAACCAAAAAATCATAGTGTTTAAAAAAATAAACCCAATGATTCGGATCAAATGAATAAGAATTTATTCTGTTTGATACATATGCAATTTTACAATTTACACCATAATGTAAATGTATAAGATTAATCATTTCAACTATTTTATTCCAACTTAAATGAATGCCTTGTTTCATTTCTGCTATTATAAAAGTATCCATGAAGTAAAACTCACCAAAAGCAAGCGTTTTTTTAGTATAAGTAAATTTTTTACTTATAGTAGAATCTTCAAATTTCATTAATAATTTTTAGGGATGCACAAAGTAATATAAATTCTTATAAAAAAGTAAAATTCACTTATTTTAAATATAGATTTTATAGCAAATATTTACTTTTTTAACACTTTTTCTAGAGAAGTCTTGTGGTTTAATTATTTATAAGAAGGATTAACATAAAGTTGATAAAAGAGATTTTAACTTATTTAAAAAACTTGTAAATTGCCATATGGAAAAAGACTTAGGAAATTATAGAAGATCTTACGAAAAAGGTGCCCTTTTAATAGAGGAAACTCCAGAAAACCCAATGGAACTATTTCAAAAATGGTTTTATGAAGTAGATATGCATTTTCCAGAAGATGAAACCAATGCAATGACTGTTTCTACTATTGGTTTAGATACCTACCCAAAGAGTAGAGTAGTACTACTTAAAAAGTACACCTATGAAGGTTTTATCTTTTACACTAATTATAATAGTGAAAAAGGAAAAGCAATAGCACATAACCCAAAGGTATGTTTGTCGTTTTTTTGGCATGGAGCAGAAAGGCAAATAATAATTAAAGGAAAAGCTGAAAAAATTGCAAGCAATTTAAGTGATGGCTATTTTGAATCTAGACCAAGAGGTAGTCAATTAGGAGCTTTAGCATCTAACCAAAGTGAAGTTATTGAAAGTAGAGCCTATTTAGAATCTAAACTTAAGAACTTAGAATTAGATTTTGAAGGTAAAGAAATACAGCGACCAGAATTTTGGGGAGGGTTTTTAGTTAAACCTGTTGAAATAGAATTTTGGCAAGGTAGAGCAAATAGATTGCATGATAGAATACGTTATACTCTAGATAAAGAATACTTCTGGGTGAAAAACCGATTATCTCCTTAAAAAATCCGTTGAAAAGCATTAAATGGTTGAAAAAGAATGTATTTCGTCGATAATACGTCATAAAACCCGACGAAATGCATGTGTTTTATCGAATTTAACATTTCGTTAACATTTTATCTCTTGATGGTTATTATATTTACAATCCCAAATCATAATAACCATTACCATGAAAAAACCTACTTTATGGCTTTTAGCCTTAACCGTCTTATTTACCACCTTTTCTTGTTCAACAGATAACTCAGATTTTGAGGTAGAAAATGTAAGCAGTGAATATACTGTACCAGAAACAAAAACTATAGAAATAGAAATTCTTGAACTTATTAATGAATATAGGTTAGATATGGGTTTAAACGCTCTTGAAGAATTAGATCTAATCAAATCTCAAGCGTATGTGCATACCGATTATATGGTTGAAGCTAGCAATATATCTCATGATAATTTTTCGCAAAGAAGTGCTTTTTTAAGACAGTATGCTGGAGCGAATAGAGTTTCAGAAAATGTTGCATTTGGTTATAGTAGTGCAGCTTCTGTGGTTAATGCATGGTTAAACAGTGATAGCCATAGAGGAGCCATTGAAGGAGATTATACTCATTTTGATATTTCTGCAGAACTAGATAGTCGCGGACAATGGTATTACACGAATATCTTTGTAAAAAAATAATTTCAAAACAATTAAATAAATAGACCTTAAATAGAGGTATGGGTTTTTAATAATAGTTAATTAAGCCAGATAAAGTAATTTATCTGGCTTTTTAATTTTAAGGGGTATTCTAGTAATGAAATTTGCTTCTCTAAATAAGGACCTACACTATAACGTATTATAATTAATAATGTAAATAGAAGTCCTTGTCTTTAATTAAAGCTTCGTTAAAATACTTTAATAGGCATTTTTAGGTGTCGTTTTAATTTACAGCAAGCAATAGTTATAGCAAGTAAAAAGCCACTCTACATAGAGTGGCTTTTTTTTAGTATAGGATGTTGTTAGGGAATTTTAATAAACTAATTAAGTAACATCTTATACCTTATTAATATTCGTTTGTAATAATAAATTTAGATCTACGATTTTCTTGGTGTTTAGCTTCAGAGCATTTTACACCATTTCCGCATTCATTAATTAATTGATATTCACCATATCCAATAGCACTATCAATTCTATTAGAAGTAATTCCTCTAGAAATAATATAATCTCTTGTAGACTTAGCACGTCTATCAGATAATTTTTCATTGTAGGCATCACGACCACGACTATCTGTATGAGATTCAATCTTAATATGCATTTTTGGATGATTTTTCATTACTGTTACAATGTTTTCTAATTCATAAGCCGCATCAGGTCTTATGTTAGATTTATCATAATCAAAGAAAATAGGGTTGATTACAATTTCATTATTTACAATAAAAGGGGTTAACAGTAAATCTTGTATTTGTTCTTCATCAGGAACATTGGTAGTTTCTACATCTTGAATATCATCTCTATAATCTAATTTTTGACCTATAATGGTATATTTTTTTTCGCATTCTACTTCAAATTCAAATGCACCATTTTCATCTGCTATTACTTCTTCAAGTTCTTTACCAGTTTCGTCTAATAATTTTACTTTAGCTTCAGGAATTGGTAGCATATTTGATTTGTCTTTTACAATTCCTTTAATTACTTGTTTACATAAGTAAGTACCAAATTGATAAATATCATCACTACCACTTCCTTCTTCTCTGTTAGAAGAGATAAAACCGGTTTGTTCATCAGAATTAATAAAGAAAGCAAAATCGTCAAATCTACTATTAAAAGGAGCTCCTAAATTTTGAGGTTCTGTTATAGAGTCTTTATCTTTTACTTGAAGCATATTAGATTTAAAAACATCTAATAAGCCTAAACTAATATGTCCATCTGAAGAAAAGTAAAAAGTACTGTCTTTGGCAACATAAGGAAACATATCTCTTCCAGGAGTATTAATTTTGCTTCCTAAGTTTATAGGTTCTCCATAGGTTCCTGATTCTTTAATTTCAACACTGTAAATATCTGTACTACCTAAACCACCTTCACGATCTGACACAAAATAAAGTGTTTTGTTATCTGGACTTAATGCAGGATGACCTGTTGAATGGATTTTATCATTAAAAGGAAGCTCTACAACATTACTCCATTTTTCTCCAATTTTTGAAGCTTTATATATTTTTAAATAAGAGGTACCTTCATCATCATAAGAAATCTTTTTGCGTTTGTTGATATTGTCTCTTGTAAAATACATGGTTTTTCCATCGTTTGTAATAGCAATAGAAGCTTCATGAAATTCTGTATTTACATCATCAGAAAGCGCTTTAATATCTTCAATAGTTGCATTTTCTGCATCATAAGTAATAGTACCTTTAAAAATATCTAAATAAGGCTCTTCATTCCATTTATAAATTTTTGCATTATTACCCTCTCCTGTAACTTTGGTAGAAGCATAGTAAAATGTATCCTCGTGAATATAACCTCCAAATTCAGAGTATTCTGTATTAATTTCTAATGGATTAAACGTAACATATTTTCCTTCAGTAGAAGAGAGTTCTTGGTATTTAGCAAGATCCATAATTTCAAAATCATTAGCTCTTTTGTCACTTGCTTGTAATTCTTTAAATTTTGAAATCCAATCATTAGCACCTTCATAATCTCCCATACTTCTTAAAGATTGAATGTATTTATAGATGTATTCTGGACTAATTTTGTTGTATTTGTTAACTGCTTTTCCGTACCATAGTGCAGCTTTTTCAGAATTAGAATTATTGTAATAACAATCTCCTAATCTGGTTAATACATGCTCGCTACTATCTCCTTTTTTTACTGCAGCTTCATAAAGCTCACTTGCTTTAATATATGCATAGTCTCTAAAAAAGTTATCTGCAACTTTTACTTGAGAGAATAGCATAGTATTGCTAAGCACTAATAGTATTAATATAAATTTTGTTTTCATCTGATTATTTTTTTAGAAATATCTAGGTGATTTTATACGTTTAACTTTAAATACTTCGAACATTAATAATATTTCGTGTGTACCACCTGTATATGCATTAATATCAGAAATAGGATACTCATAGGTATAACCAATTCTTATTTCTTTAGATAATTGAAAATCTGCTAATGCACCTAGGGCAGAAGTATAGTTATTAATTCGGTATGAAGCACCTAACCAAAGTTTTTCATGAAATAAAAAGTTTGCTGTTAGGTCATATGATAAAGGCGCTCCGTTGGTTGCTTTTATTAAAGCTGCTGGTTTAAATTTAGTATTATCGCTTAAATTAAATACATAACCACCAGTGAAATAATAACTAATACGCTCTAAAGCTTCATATTGTATACCACTAGAATTTCCTTCTTTGTTATAGTCTGTGTTTAATATTCTAGGAGCAGATAAACCTATATACCATTTTTGTGTGTGCCAAAAGAAACCAACCCCTATGTTAGGGCTCCATCTATCGTCAACACCATAAATGGCAGGATCTTCTGGTTCATTACCTCTTAAAGTAGAGCTAAGACTGTATTGGGTAAATCCTGCTTTTAAACCAAATGCTAATTTTGTTTTTTCTCCTGTATTTATGGTGTATGAAAAATCACCATATATATAAGAGAAATCTTGATAACCTAATTTATCATTAATTAAAGATAAACCAACACCTATTTTATCATTTGTTAGTGGTGTATGTGCAGAAAGCGTTTGTGTAATAGGACCTCCTTTAAAGCCAACCCATTGGCTTCTATGAAGACCAACAACACTTAGTGTTTCTCTACTTCCTGCATATGCAGGGTTGATTGATATTGTGTTATACATGTATTGTGTAAACTGTGGTAATTGTTGAGTAAACCCAACAGTACAGCTTAATAACGCAAATGCAACAATATATTTTTTTATAAGTTTCATAGGTTAATATTTTATTATTTGGTTCCAACGTAAATATATCCGTTTATAGGATCAATTCCACTATTTTTTAATGTTACTATGTAATAATAAGTACCATCAGGAACTGTGTTAGAGCCACCAACAGCATTTTTATGTGCTGTTCCTGCCCAATTATTTTGATAATCATGAGATTCATAAATTAATGCTCCCCATCTGTTAAATATTTTTACGTCAATAACGTATCCGCAAAGTTCTACACCACTAACTTCAAAGAACTCATTATATTGATCTCCATTTGGTGTTACAGCGTTAGATATTTCTACATCATCTTCACCACAGTTTAATACAAAACATCTGTTATGAACTTCTATAGTAGCTTCTACATAAGTAGGACAAGCAGAATCGTTTTCTGTATAACTAAATTCAATAAATTCACCTACATTTTCTCCTTCTAGTGTTATGCTTAAAGGATCAAAATAATGTCCATCAATAATTTGAGCATTACCAGAAATTACTTCCCAAGTACCACTATCATCATAATACCCACTTAGTAAATCAAATAGATCGAAAATTTGAGCTTCAAATTCATCTGTATTACATAATGTAGTATTAGTTGCAGTTACAGAATTGTTTTGTAAAGTTAACATGGCATAAACGGATGTTTCATTACCACAATCATCTGTAATTATATATTCTACATCTAGCATACCACCTAAACCAGGAGCAGAGGATAAATTATTAAAGTCATAATCTGAAGTTACTTGACCAGTAAAGTCGGTATCACAACCATCTGCTGCACATGCTTCTAATGCTGCAATATTTTCTGCATTCCATTGGTCTGCTATAGCTTCATTGTTTTCTCCATCACAACTTAATGTTTGATCTGTTACATCACAATTTGTTAAATCTGGAGGAGTAGTATCTTCAAGAGTAAGTGTAGCATTCATAGTAGTGCTATTACCACAATCATCAGTAATAGTATATACTACATCTATTGTTCCTGCTAGACCACAAGTAGATACTAAATTAGCAAAGTCAAAGTCTGAAGTTATTTGACCAGTAAAATCATTGTCACAACTATCTACAACGCAATCTTCAAGCGCTATAATGTTATTAGTATTCCATTCATTTGCTAAGGTTTCATTATTTTCACCATTACATTCAATAATTTCATCTAACACATCACAAGCTGTTAATTCAGGAGCAATTGTATCTTCTATGGTTAGTGTTGTAGCAATAGTAGCTTCATTACCACAATCATCACTAATAATATAGTTTACTGTAATTGTACCAGCTAGACCACAAGTGGAAACTAAGTTATCAAAGCTATAATCTGAAGTTACCGTGTAAGTAACATCCGCATCACAATCATCACCAGGACAAATTTCTAGGTTTGCAATATTAGCCGCATTCCAAGCGTCTGCAATAGCTTCGTTATCTGTACCATTACATTCTATAGTTTCGTCAATTACTTCGCTACAGATGGTTAAATCTGGAGGTGTAGTATCTTCTAAAGCAAGAGTAACTGTAATCGTAGATGCGTTACCACAATCATCAGCAACCGTATAGGTAACCGTAATTGTACCACCAAGACCGCAAGTAGAAGCAAGGTTAGCAAAAGCATAATCTGAAGTTACTGTATAAGTAGCATCCGCATCACAATCATCACCAGGACAAGTTTCTAGGTTTGCAATATTGTTAGCATTCCAAGCATCAGCAATAGCTTCGTTATCTGTACCATTACATTCTATAGTTTCATCAATTACCTCAGTACAAACCGTTAAGTCAGGACCAATAGAATCTTCTAGAGTAAGAGTTGCAGTAAGAACGGTTTCGTTATCACAATCATCAGAAACCGTATAGTTAACTGTAATTGTACCACCAAGACCACAAGTTGAAGTAAGGTTTGTAAATGCATAATCTGAAGTTACATCAAATACTGCATCTGTATCACAAGCATCGGTACCACAAGATTGTAGTGCATGTATGTTTGCAGCATTCCAATTGTTAGCAATCGTTTCGTTATT
>Ga0209121_10003618_pt1 | contig 14856 bp, 10 predicted proteins | sample Cruoilmetagenom3_FD_187292 | JGI IMG/M metagenome (GOLD analysis project Ga0209121, IMG submission 187292) | Oil polluted marine microbial communities from Coal Oil Point, Santa Barbara, California, USA - Sample 3 (SPAdes) (version 2) | ecosystem: Environmental > Aquatic > Marine > Oil seeps ...
AGGTGAAGCAGCAATTCGGGATTTCCCCACGCAAAGAACAGACTTTGACCCGCTGTCTGGAGTGCAATGTTACTTTGGAGAAAATTACCAGAGAACAGGCGCGGCCTTCTGTGCCTTTTTTTATTTACCAGATTCATCATGATTTCCGTCGTTGCCCGAAATGCAAGCGGGTGTACTGGCCTGGCAGCCATACCAGAAACATGGAGCGGCGGGTTTCGGGGCCCCGTGGTAATCAGAGGTAATTATAGTCCTGATCGACGGCCAGAGACTGAAAATTGAGGATTTGGTCCGGGTTGCCAGATTCGAGGAACCGGTTGAGCTCACTCCGGCCGCATATGAGCATATCAGGCATTGCCGGCAGTTCGTGGATAAGAAGATTGCCGAAAAGGCCGTGATGTATGGTGTCAATACCGGGGTGGGTGAGCTTTCAGAAGTGGTGCTGAAACCTGAGGAACTTGCCCGTTTTCAACGCAGTATTGTTTACAGCCATTCGGCCGGTTGCGGTAAACCTTTGCCTATAGATGTAGTCCGGGCCGCGATGGTTTCCCGCGTCAATGTGCTGTCCAAAGGGCATTCGGGGGTAAGGCCCGAAGTGGTCAGCACTATAGTTGTGATGCTTAACAAAGGTGTAACCCCGGTAGTTTATGAGAAAGGGTCGGTCGGTGCATGCGGTGATTTGGCACCGATGAGCCAGATTGCACTGGTGATGATTGGCAAAGGTGAGGCGTTTTATCGTGGTAAACGGATGGCGGGCAAGGATGCGATGGAAGCGGCCGGAATTCCGCTCATCCGTTTTGAGGCACGGGACGGACTCGCGGTTATCAATGGTTCAAATGTCACTGCAGGTTATGGTTCGCTTGAGCTTTACGATGCGGACCGTCTTTTCAAGAATTCGGAGATTGCCCTGGCGCTTACCCTGGAGGTGCTGAACGCAAATATGGCCGCATTTGATGAGCGGTTGCACAAAGCAAGGGGTTATCGGGGTGCAATTGTATGCGCTGGAAATATCAGGCGGCTTGTTGAAGGTTCGGAGATGCTTGCGCAGCCCGGGAAAAAGGTACAGGATGCATACAGCCTGCGTTCCACACCACAGGTTATCGGTGCGGCCAAGGATGCCTGGGAATGGGCACGGGGGATGTTCGAAACCGAGCTCAACGGCGTTAATGACAACCCGGTATTCTTCCCTAATGACGGTGCTTATCTGGCCGGGGCCAATTTCCAGGGGACACCGCTCGGTATTGCGCTGGATACAATCGGAAACGCAATAACGATGACTTCGGTTATTGCCGAACGCAGGACAAACCGTCTGCTTGACCCGAATCTTTCTGCAGGGTTGCCCGCATTTCTCACCAAAAATGTGGGAACAAATTCCGGGCTGATGATTACACAGTATACCCAGGCGATGCTGGTTTGTGAAAGCAGGACACTTTCGGCGCCGTCATCGGTCGGCTCGATACCGGCTGCGGGTGACCAGGAAGATTTCGTGTCAATGTCGTTCAATGCTGCGCTTAAGACAAATCAGATACTACAGAACGCTTGGTATGTAACCGCAATAGAAATGATAGCTGCGGCCCAGGCGGTAGAATTCCGTCGGCCTTTGAGGCTCGGCAAAGGAACCCGGGCCGCTTATGAAGCGGTGCGCCGTTATGTCGCAAATGTTGAAGAAGACCGCCCTCTTGCAAACGACATCAATCTGCTTGCCAGTAGGTTGCGCTCGGGCAAGATTCTGGAAAGTGTTGAGAAGGCCGTTGGCCGGCTTTCTTCCTGAAGCTGCTAAAGTTCAGAAAAAACCGTGGTCAGACCGCAAGCCCAGCCGTTATTGACAAACCCGAATGCCGTAGGACAATTTATCAATGCTTGATAGCCGGACATTGTTGCTGGCATTGGTCCTGGAATCGTCCCCGGGTGATAATCCGAAGTATACCCATTTCCGTCGGCGCAAAACCGCTTATGTAGCCATGCTTGTTATCAGACCGCAGGATTACCGGCTTTTCGGTTTTGTTGATAGCGGGACCGGAATTGACCTGCTGTGGCAACATACGGGCCAGCCCAGGGTTAAGAGATTTGCCTGAAAAACTTTATCCCAAGTATGTGTTCTGTATCGAAGGCGACTGGGAAGGGAATCTGAACCGGACCGCCTCGGTGCGGCCAGTGCTTGAGCTGCTTGATATCAACGCCGGTGTGAAATTTATCTACCGCGACTGTTCCACAATCGGTGAGATGGAATTTCTTATCGGCAAGTGGCGGCAGAGGGGCTATTCGCGATACAAGATTCTTTATTTGGCGTTCCACGGCAGCCAGGGCGAAATCCTGATTAACAGCAGAGACCGGGTGACGCTTGAGCAACTGGGTGAAAGGCTGGATGGAAGATGTCATCGCAGGTTGATATACTTCGGTGCCTGCTCGGTTCTGGCGATTGATGAACGGGTCATTAAGCGTTTTCTTCGGACTTCCGGTGCCAAAGCGGTGTGCGGATACACTACAGATGTTGACTGGATGAAATCTACGGCACTGGATTTGATTGCGATGAGTGAACTGCAGAAGTTTTCGATGACGCTTCAGGGTCTGGAAGCAGCAGAAAAGAGCATCCGCAGGAGCACGAAGGCCCTTTCCGGCAAACTCGGGTTCAGAATGGTGTATCTGTAGCCGTGGACTCTGAAGAAGAACGAGGGAAGAGAATACTCAAGCAGATAGAGCAGCTTGAGAAAAAAAGACGGTCGCCCAAATTTTCGTCCTGGATTCCATGGATTCTGGCTTTTGTGCTTGTTCTGGCAATTGTTGTTATTCTGCTTACTAACTGGAACAGTTTTTCCAGTCTCTGGAGCCATTTAATAAAACCGGATTCGATTCCTGGTATTAGCCCGTAACCGCGGTTTTTCCACCGGCCCAATTAGAAACTTGACCGGACTGGTTTTACTCCCTAAAATAAATAGTGTAAGGTTACATTCCAAGGACAGCTCGGTAGAGATTTTTTGCCAAGGAGGCTAAGATGAAAAAATTCGGTATTTGTCTCGTTACCATATTGATAACGCTGCCGGTCGGGGTGGTCGCGGCCCGGCCTGTTTCCGAGAAGGAAGCGCTAAGTGTTGCCAAGGTATTTGTTTCGGCAATCTATGGCCGGAACAGTAACGGGAGTTGCTGGCCTTATGAGAACTTGAAACATGAGCCTGGTGTTTTTATGTGCGAGCAGGTGCTTGAAGACCATTCCAGTGTAACCCTAATTGTCGGTGCAAAGACCGAAATGCCGCCGGTGCTTCTGTACTACCGGGGCCGGCCATTGGATATTACCAGTGCGGAACCGGCAAAGAAAGCTGCTGAGCAGGCGCTGGATGCAAAAGAAGTGCATCAGATAGCTTCGGTTTATTATTCGCCGCTGGATTTCTGGTTTGAGTATCAGGCTGGAGCGAAACGGGTAATGGTTTCACCCTATGATTTTCGTGTTTATGACCCGAAACTGGTTCGGGATGCAAAACCAATTGCCTATGCAGATGAACTTGTCGCCCAATTTGAGCAGGAGTGGAATAAGTACTTTTCGGGCAAGGTTCTGTTCGGCACAGACGATGACCACCACTGGATTTCCGGTGTTGCCGACTGGGACTGGCATTACGGTTGTGCGCCGACCGCTGCGGCAAATGTGCTTACTTATTGGTCTAACAACGGTTACCCGTTATTGGTGGATTCGGTGATGCATGATGTCTGGGACCATTTTGAACACGATTCTGACGATGTGCCTAACGTCAGCCGGCAGCTTGCAAAGACGATGAACACCGATACGGTTAATACCGGTGGGACCCTTGTAGATAGCGTTGCACCCGGAATAATGGAGGTATGCAACGCCCCTTTTTGGGGTAACAATTACAGTTTTAACAGCTATCTGGTCGGGGAAAATCTTGACACCCTGATAAGTGAAATCAATAATGACCGACCAGGGGTTCTGGGACTAATAGGTCACCCCAAATACCATGATCATGCGGTCACTTATTGCGGTTGGGGCCCACCCAATACCAACTGGATAATGATTCATGATGAGTGGAGTTCCACTCCGCCGGATACGGTGATATATTACTGGTACGGTGCTGGCCCGCGCTTGGTCATTCCGGTGATTCCGGGTGGTGCGTCCAATCCTGATATTGGCGTGACTTCAATTGTTCAGCCGGAAGATGCGATTCCACCCGGTATTATGAATCCGCAGGCCGATGTTTCCAATTTCGGTAATTCTGCTGACTCTTGTTTGGTTTTCTGCCGGATTGAGCGACCGGGCGGCGGTTTTTATGAATCTTTTACCGATAATGTATTTCCACCTCTTGGCTGGCATGAATTTCATCCAGATAGTGGCATATACAACTGGTATCGTGGGACCGCGTATCCTTACAGTCCGCCCGGATGCGCTACCTGCCAGCGTGAGGCATCGCTACTGCCGAATGATGATTGGCTCGTTACCCCGAAAGTGAGGGTTAGGGAACGGGATACTCTCCTTTTCTGGTTCCGGTCTCTCAGTACTTTTCAGGAAACATTGCAAATCTGGGTTTCTTACACCGATTCTTCTCCGAGTTCTTTTCAGAATATAATTCAGATGTTTCATTTCAACAACCAGGGATACCAACCAGGATGGGCGGATTTCCACACCATCGGCGACACCATGGTTTATATCGGATTCCGATACATATCGCGGGGAATGTCAGGCGTCGGGGTATGTCTTGACGACATACAGTTGACGACAGTGCTGTATACAGATACAGTGAAAACTCAGGTTGACCCTGGACAAAGCCAGCTCGTTTCGTTCCGGACCTGGAATGCAACTGAAGGCCATTATGTAGCGCAGTGCAGCATATATCAGTCAGGCGATGTGAACCCGAATAACGATGTCAAAACCAAACCGTTCCTGGTCACACACACATTGATTCCACCGAGCAACTGGACCGAGCTTAAACCGATGCCAGCGCCACCCAGCTACAAAGATGTAAAACGAGGAGGCAGCATCACATATATGCCTCGCCAGGGCCTTATCTATGCCACCAAAGGATACAAAACCGGGGACTACTATTCGTACAACCCGGTGCAGAATAGCTGGATACAGTTACTCCAGGTGCCGAAAGGTCCGTCAGGAAGATTACCGAGGAAAGGTGCGCGCCTGACCGCAGATGGCAAGCGGTATGTTTATTTAGTAAAGGGAAACAACACCCAGGAATTCTGGCGATACGATACAGACAGCATCGCCTGGACCCAGAAGGCCGATGTCCCACTTGGGCCGAGCAACAAGAAAGTCAAGGGCGGCACTGACTTGGCATATGTCAAAGGGAACCCCGACTACATATATCTGCTTAAAGGATACAGGAGCGAATTCTACCGATACAATGTAGCGACCGATACCTGGGTCCAACTCGCCGATGCCCCCAATGGCTGCAAACCCAGATGGAAAAGAGGGTCATGGTTGGTGTTCGACGGCTCCCACACCATCTACGCCCATAAATCTACATACTATGTCAAGAGTGCACCTGACCCCCACCACGAAATGTGGAAATACGACATAGCACTACAAGCCTGGCTCGGTCACGACACATTGAACGGTATGCCGCTATGGGGAATGCATGGAAGCCGGCTCAGGAAAAAGAAATCCAAGGATGGCGGATGTGCGGCTTGGTATGACGGCTGTATCTATGCGCTTAAAGGCGGCAACACCCAGCAATTCTTCCGATACACACCTGGAACAGACCAGTGGGACGAACTCGATACAGTCCCGACGCACGGCTCAAGCGGCAGAAAAAAGCGGGTCAAATACGGAGCCGATATAGTAAATATAGGTAATGCCTTCTACGCACTCAAAGGCAACAAAACCCGTGAGCTTTGGCGATACGCTGTCCCGGCAGGATTCGATGTGCCTGACCCGACCCGAGCCCAGGGTCCAGCGACATTGCGTAACGACAAAGTTATTGCTCTCCAAATTGCGCCAAATCCGTTTGCCGACGGGTTTATCACTCTGAGTTACACATTGCCCAAAGCCGGGTTTGTAAATATCAGTATTTATAATATTGCCGGTCAGGTTGTAGCACGCAAGACAGTAGCGGCGGGCCTCAGAGGAACGCAAATGTTGGAGTTACGCGGCCTTAGCGCGGGTGTTTACCTTTTGAGGCTTGAGGCCGTCGGGCTCGTTGCTAACCGCAAGCTCGTAGTTCAGGATTAAATTACTTTTGGAGCAGCCAGACTTGACAATGCGGCTAGAAAAGCCATCATTGCGTAAAGGAGGAAATCGTGACCATTTACCGTTTCCGGGTATTAAACTCGGCTATTGCTATACTGCTGTTTTTTCTCGTGACCGCTATGGCAGGTGCACAGATTCTACCGGCGATGATTTACGGAGACAGCATGCCGGAGCGGGCAACAGCGCTGGTTGAGGGCGTTGACCCGGGTTACTGCATGGCCGGCTGGACAAAGAGCTATGGTGTCGGCACGCCCGGGTTTTCCAACATACTGGTTATCAAAACCGACCCGTTGGGGGTTCCGCTGTGGTCGAGGGTGTCGCTTGGTGATAAGGACGACGAAGCCTATTCGATGGTGCGAACCAGTGACCAGTGCTATACGATTACCGGTTGGACCAAGAGTTACGGGATAGGTATTCCCAATAAGAATATTTTTGTCCTCAAGCTAGACGCTTCGGGTAACCCGGTTTGGGGATGGGTTTACGGCGGGGAGTTGGATGACGAGGCTTACTCAATAATAGAAACGATAGACAATGGATATGCGGTGACAGGATTCACCCACAGTTTCGGGCCTCCGCCTTATCCCAATATTCTGGTGATGAAACTCGGTCCACAAGGGATGTTGCAGTGGGCAAAGGTTTACTGGGTTTTTCCAGACCATAACCAGGATGAAGGATATGCGATTATCCAGACCCCTGACACCGGATATGCGGTCGTGGGACGAACCAAGATTTCTGGTTCGACATTTTTCGACCCTTTTGTGCTCAAAATCGACCAGTTGGGCAACACTCAATGGGTGAAGATTATGCTGGGCGAAATTGATAAGGACGAAGGATACTCAGTTGCTTTGGACCTGCAGAGTAATATTCTAGCTGCCGGTTTTACCCGAAGTTGGGGTACTAATCCTGGTAACGCGGCCGACATGTTTGTTGCCCAGTTCGGCATGAACGGGGTTCCATTCTGGTCCCGGACTTATGGATGGACCGAGGGTGACGAGATGGTCCTAGATGACCGGTCATTAACAGCCACTTCTGATGGAGGGTCCGCGGTGTGCGGGCCGACGACGAGCAGAGGGCCAGGGATTCCCAACCCGAATTTCCTGATACTTAAGCTCGACCCGGCCGGGATGCCGATGTGGGGCCGTTCCCATCCCAGCCCTTATGACCCGGGCTTGCTATCTGATGTGCCATTGCCCATGATTCAGGAGCAGAACGGTGGGTATGCGATTGCAGGATGGACCAACAGCTTCCCTTATCTCGGTGGCACCGATGATTTTCATCTGTTGACCCTTGACCAGAATGGCGACCGACCGGTATGCGTTGAGCCGCAGGACCCGGAGATGCAGGAAACGAATTGGGAACCATGTGAGATGGTTGATACGGCGTTTTCCGTGGTGATTGATTCCCTCAAATTGGAACCGGTAGAAGTCAGTTATCATCCCATCTGTCAGGAATCGACGGCGGTGCATGAGAAGACACGAGTGCTGCCCAAGGTGCAATCGTTACAAATGCAGGTGACGGGCGACAGGATCGAGCTGAATCTGAGCCATGCGGCTTTTGTTACGGTTAAACTCTTTGCCAGAGACGGACGCCAGGTAGCATTGCTTGCAAGTAAGCAGTTCGATGCGGGCAAGCATGAACTGATGCTGCCTGCGGATATTGCTTCCGGGGTTTATCTGGTGCGGGCTTCTGCTAATAGGGTGAATGTCCGGGCAAAGGTGGTGCGGTTCTAAAGCGCTGTTCCCTTTTCGGCTGATTGACTTTACTAACTATCTAGTTATGCTCTAGGAGTTAAGTAAATGTCTGAATGTTGATTTTCAGGCAGTAAGGCGAACGATATAATTAAAACTCACAGGAGGAGCAATGCTTATTCCGTTCAGTAATGAACCCTACCTTGACTTTTCAACCGAGAAACACCAGGAAGGGATGCGGCAGGCCTTTGCCGTTCTCAAGAAAAAGGCCGATGAAGAGCACAAACTCATAATCAATGGCAAACTGGTCAAGGCAAAGGAGCGGTTTGATTCGATAAATCCGTCTACGAAGGAACCGGTCGGCACCTTCCAGAAGGCGAGTAACAAGGAAGCCGACCGGGCGATGAATGCCGCACTCAAAGCCTTTGATACCTGGAAGCACATGCCGGCGATTGAACGGGCCTCAGTCTTCTTCCGGGCGGCAAAACTCATGCGGGACCGACGGTATATGTTTGACGCCGCGATGGTCATTGAAGAAGGCAAAAGATGGATTGAGGCCGATGCCGATTTCGCCGAGGCGATTGATTTCCTTGAATTTTATGGAAGGGAAGCGATTCGCTACGACCAGCCGATGAAGGTAACTCCTTATCCGGGCGAGCTAAACGAAGTGCGTTACCTTCCGCTCGGTGTCGGTATTGTTATTCCGCCCTGGAACTTTCCTTGTGCAATCATGGCCGGGATGACAACTGCGGCTGCGGTTGCCGGGAACACGGTCATACTCAAGCCGGCTACTGATGCACCATTGATAGCGACGATGTTTGTTGAGACTTTAGAACAAGCAGGTTTACCCGATGGTGTTGTCAACCTTCTTACCGGACCGGGTGCAATAATCGGCGACTATCTGGTTGAGCATCCAAAGACCCGGTTCATTTCTTTTACCGGTTCCAAGGAAGTCGGTCTGCGGATTACTGAAAAGGCTGCAAAACTCAGTCCGGGGCAGAAATGGATTAAGCGGGTCGTGACCGAAATGGGCGGCAAGGATTGTACTGTCGTTGATTCTGAGGCCGACCTGGAAGATGCGGTTGAAGGCGTTGTTGTCGGGGCTTATGGCTTTCAGGGCCAGAAATGCTCGGCCTGTTCCCGGGCAATTGTTGACTGGAAGGTTTATAATGAGTTCCTGGACATGCTTGTGGCCAAGGCCAAGAAAATCCGGGTTGGGCCGGTTGAAGACCCGAATAACTGGATGGGCCCGGTTATCAACCAGCAGGCATTTGAAAAGGTCCTTGGCTATATTCAGGTTGGCAAGAAGGAAGGCCGACTGGTTCTGGGTGGCAAGAAAGCACCGGGCAATGGTTATTTTATCAAACCGACTATCTTTGCTGATGTTTCCCGGCACGCCCGCATCGCCCAGGAAGAAATATTCGGGCCGGTTTTGACGGTCATCAAGGCGCGCAACTTCACCGATGCCTTAGCTGTTGCCAACGGAACCGATTATGGCCTGACCGGAGCGCTATACACCCGGAACCGGGAAAAGATTCTTCGCGCCAAGCGCGAATTCCATGTCGGTAATCTGTATTTCAATCGCAAGTGCACCGGGGCATTGGTTGATGTCCAGCCTTTTGGCGGTTTCAATATGTCTGGGACCGATTCCAAAGCCGGGGGTCGTGATTACCTGTTGCTGTTTATGCAGGCAAAGTCTATGGCCGAGCGTTTCTAAAACCAGTCAAGAAAGGAAGCATATGCCTAAAAAGAGAGTACGAATAGTTATTGTCGGTGCGGCCGGAATGGATTATCATGTATTCAATACCTGCTTCCGCAACCGGGAAGAATACGAAGTAGTAGCGTTTACTATGGCCGCTGAGCAGAACCTGGGCACGGTCGGCGAGATTCGCACCTATCCGCCTTTGCTTGCAGGTTATCTTTATCCGAACGGGATTCCTACTTACCCGGAAAGCGAGCTGGACAAACTTATCAGGCGGCTCGAAGCGGACGAGGTTGTTTTTGCCTATTCAGATGCACCGTACAATTATGTGATGGGGAAAGCTGCGATTGCGCTGGCTGCCGGTGCAAACTTCCGATTATTCTCGCCAAGGTTTATTCAACTTCAGTCAAAAAAGCCGGTTGTAGCGGTGTGTGCGGTCAGGACCGGCTGCGGTAAATCCCAGACCTCCCGTCGGATTTATGAAATTCTTGTGAAAAAAGGACTCAGGGTCGTAGCGGTGCGCGAACCGATGCCTTATGGCGACTTGAAGAAAGAAGTATGGCAGCGGTTTGCCAGATACGAAGATTTGGATAAGGCAAAGACTACCATTGAGGAGCGTGAGGAATACGAGCCTTATATCGAGAACAACATGATTGTTTACGCGGGTGCAGACTATGCCGAGATTCTGAAGCAGGCCGAAAAAGAAGCCGATGTCATCATATGGGACGGCGGCAATAATGAAGTTTCTTTTTTCCGACCCGATTACCTGATTGTGCTGACCGACCCGCTGCGGCCAGGACATGGCAAGAATTACCATCCTGGCGAAGTTAATCTCAGGCAGGCCGATGTAGTAGTGATTAACAAAGAAGATTCTGCTACAAAGGAGCAGATTGCAAAAGTGAAAGAAACGGTGCGTTCGGTCAATGCCCATGCGGTCATAGTAGATGCGGATTCACCTTTGTCTGTTGCTGACCCCGATGTAATCAAAGGCCGAAGGGTATTGGTGATTGAGGACGGACCGACTGTTACCCATGGCGGTATGCCTTATGGTGCCGGCCGGATTGCAGCCGAACGGTTCGGTGCAGCCGAAATAATTGACCCGAAGCCTTATGCCCAGGGTTCGCTTGCCAAAGAACTGGAATTGAATTCTCACCTTGAGCAGGTGTTGCCGGCCATGGGTTACAATGAAAAGCAACTGGCAGAGCTTAAACAGGCGATAGAGAAAGCGAAGTGTGACATCGTAGTCAGCGGGACACCGATTGATTTGGCGCGGCTGATTAAGACCGACAAGCCGATTGTGCGGGTGAAATATTACCTCCAGGAGAAAAGCAAGCCCGATTTAGAGAGTCTCATTACCGACAGGCTTGCAAAGCTCGGGGTCAGCATGAAGACCGCATATTGAGGATTTGAGATTTTAGATTGACAGTGGAACAGTCCACAGGACAACAGATTGATAAGTCGCTTCGGCGCTGGCACCGTTCGCTTTCAATCATCGCCTGGCTGCTGATTATTCAATCGCTTATCGGTGTCATTATGGGTTTTCTGGGAACCATGGCTTTCACCATTCACTCTTCACCGGTCTTTGACTCGGCCAGCATGAAAGTTTTGGAAGGGTTGATTGAACAGACAATATTTGCTACAAAGGCTTCGATAATTATTAACCTGGTGCTGCTTGTCGGTTCAATTGGATTGCTCTTACGCCAAAAATGGGGATGGTTTATTGTCATGCTGGCGATGATATTCGTGATTTTTGCCGGTTTTATCTGGATAATGCCGGCCATACGCCAGGTTCTTGCCGTCCTTCAGCCAGACAATGCAGGTTTCTTAAGCTTCATAATTACCGCATTGCTGGCCGTGGTCCCGGCGGTATTTGTTGTCTATCTATTCTCCAGGGGGGTAATCAGCCAGTTCCAGGCCCCAGGTTGATGTTTCTGTCCTGGTGTTTACACCCTCCGTGCCGGTTTCGACATATTTCTGGCCAATCAGCACACAATATCTGTTTATCCGATAAGATAACTCCTTATTATGCCAGCAATTAGCCGTCTGCCAGATTTCTGGCACACCGAATGCATTAAAGAATACAGCTATGAAAAAAAGAAAGGAGCAATCATGAGAATAGCGATACCAATCGTATTAGCGGTGATGCTGGCATTGGTCGGATGCGGCAGGACATCTGACCAGGAACAGGTTGAAGCCGCAATACAGGAGAACCCGTTTTTTAAGACCCTGGGCGCGATACCCCAATCAGCCGACAGTTATACTGGCCACGGCGGGACAGATGGCGATACATCCTGGCCTGTTGACGCCTGGGGCGTTGTGCATGACCCTGAAATCACCTATGAAATCAATGTAGCCCAGCCGATAGCTGATGTGGATTTCCATCTCGCCTGGCCTTGTACCCTGTTTGTGGTTTATACCGACCTGCCAGATACGAGTATCAGGGATACAATAATAAAACCGGCACCAGAAGTAGTTGGTCTAATGTCAGCCCGGTTCGAGTTTGACGGTAATGACTGGGAATTAACCGAGCTCTCGCCGTGCGACACCAAGTTTGATTCTGGAGTTGGGCGCATCAGTATTGAGTCGCTGCAGGTGAGTGTGCGTCGGAATGGACAGGTCATTGAGTATCCGACCCTTAAAAACACCCAGCGACTGCCGCTTGACCCCTATGTTTACACATTCCAGCTTGGCGATTCTGTTGACCTGCGGCTCTGGGAAACCGATGATGTAGAATTCCCTTGGGCATATCTGCACGGGAATCCTGCGCATCATTACAGCCCGTTCAAATGGGACCCTGAAACCGAATCCTGGTTCGGCACATGGATGATAAACCCAGTGCCAGTTACAGACGACGACCGTTGGGTCTGGTTTGAAGTAGTGGACCTTTACGACGCCGTAATTAACAAATCCGGGCCGGACCGTTCGGTGCTCTGGGGCATCGGGTATATAGTGCAATAGGCAGGATTCTGTCCAGCGGGGCAAGCACCAGCCTGCCCCGCTTTTTCAGTGCCCATATATCAAACCATCTGATTCTGGCTATTTGAGCAATGTCCTTCCATTTTCATCAGTCTTGATCAGCCAGACATCATACCAACCTGCGCCATAAGACCAGGTAGAACCGGTAATGATATATCCGCCATCAGAAGTCTCTTGAACCGAACAACCATAGTCATAGCCAGTTCCGCCAAAGGTTTTGTCCCAAACCTTATTGCCATTTCCATCGGTCTTGATAAGCCAGACATCAGATAAACCTGCGCCATAAGACAAGGTCCGACCGGTGATGATATATCCGCCATCTCTAGTCTGCTGAACCGAATACCCATAGTCATACTCAGTTCCGCCAAAGGTTTTGTCCCAAACTTTGTTCCCATTTCCATCGGTCTTGATAAGCCAGACATCACCAGAATCTGCGCCATAAGAGTCGGTCCAACCGGTGATAATATATCCGCCATCTGAGGTCTGCTGAACTGAATAACCACGGTCATCGTCAGTTCCGCCAAAGGTTTTGCTCCAGATTTGATTTCCATTTCCATCGGTCTTTATAAGCCAGACATCAAAAGAACCTGCGCCATAAGACTCGGTCCCACCAGTGATGATATATCCGCCATCTTGAGCCTGCTGAACCGAATAACCTTCGTCATCGTCAGTTCCGCCAAATGTTTTGTTCCAAACTTTGTTCCCATTCCCATCGGTCTTGATAAGCCAGACATCTTCCTCACCTGCGCCATAAGACCTGGTCTCACCGGTGATGATATATCCGCCATCAGAAGTCTCTTGAACCGAATAACCACCGTCACCATAATCAGTTCCGCCAAATGTTTTGTTCCAAACTTTGTTCCCATTCCTATCGGTCTTGATGAGCCAGGCATCATCCTCTCCTGCGCCATAAGAAGAGGTCCGACCGGTAATGATATATCCGCCATCAGTGGTCTGCTGAACCGAATAACCTTCGTCACCGCTAGTTCCGCCAAAGGTTTTGTTCCAAACTTTGTTCCCATTCCTATCGGTCTTGATGAGCCAGACATCAGAGCATCCTGCGCCATAAGAATAAGTATAACCGGTAATGATATATCCGCCGTCTGTGGTCTGCCGAACCGACTCACCCCAGTCAAAGCTAGTTCCGCCAAAGGTTTCCCACCACGAGCAAATAGCGATGCTATGACCGCTTGACCAGGAAGAGGTAGCGCCGTCTTCGTCCTTTGCCTGTGCCTTCACAGAACAGGTACCACACTCTGACCAAGAACGGCTCTTTGTTACTGTTTGACCTGATGGAACATAGGAACTCCAGTCCGAGGTATCGCCATCACCCCAACTAAACCTGAGCGCAACACTATCGCCATCCGGGTCAGTGGCTGAAGAGGAGAAATCATAAAGAGTATTCTTTTCGCCGCTTGAAGGACCAGAAGGAGTTGAAGGGGTATTGGGCGGATTGGGATTAGGTATTATTATTTGATGACCACCCGACCAGGAAGAGAGCACTTCATTCACATCCTTAGCCTGTGATTTCACATAATAGGTGCCAGCCCTGAACCAGGCGTGAATCGCCCCGCCCGGTTCACCGCTTGGAACCCAACTGCTCCACGATGTATCGCCATCGCCCCAGTCGAATCGGTAGCAGATGCCGTCGCCGTCCGGGTCTGTGGTGATGCTTGTGAACGGACAAAGACTGTCTTTCTTTCCGGTTGACGGGCCAGAAGGGGTTGCTGGTGGGTTTGGTGCTCGATTCCTGGTTATCACAATCGGATTGGACTCTGACCATTCAGAAGTCGCACCTGGTTTGTCCTTTGCCTGGGCTTTGACATAGTAAGTGTCAGGGTTTGACCAGGAATGGGACATTGAGACTGAATCACCACTTTCAGTATATTGGCTCCATTCCGAGGTTTTGTCATCACCCCAGTCAAAACGGTACGAGATACTGTCGGCATCAGGGTCTTCGGCTTTGGTCCAGAAACTGTATGAGCTGTCCAGGCGTCCGGTCGAAGGGCCTGAAGGGACTGAGGGTGCATCCGGGGCCTGATTCTTTTTCTTGCAGCCAGGAACGAGAAGCATGGCCGCAACGAGCAGAATAACTGCAAAAACTTTCATCTTTCCTCCTTTGCTGCAGAAGCTCTGTCCGGTTTGGTTATACTTAGGAAAATCCTGGATGTCAAGTGGCAGACCTGCCCAAATATGTTAGAGCCAGAAAATAGCAGGGGTTAACGGTGAGATTGGCCTGAATTGCTCTCTTCAGGCTTAGATGTGTCCATCTTACGGTTTGGTAAAGACTT
>Ga0209121_10003619_pt1 | contig 14850 bp, 12 predicted proteins | sample Cruoilmetagenom3_FD_187292 | JGI IMG/M metagenome (GOLD analysis project Ga0209121, IMG submission 187292) | Oil polluted marine microbial communities from Coal Oil Point, Santa Barbara, California, USA - Sample 3 (SPAdes) (version 2) | ecosystem: Environmental > Aquatic > Marine > Oil seeps ...
ATTTGATGTCCCAAAGCGCGGAAAATATTTGCCAAACCCTCCACTTCGCTTTGGTTTAATCGACAACCAATAATATCAAAAAATACTTTCATAAGTAGTAATCAAGGCTTCACTACAATAAAATCATCAAATAAAATATCAACACCAGGTTCTGAGAAATTCCCAACAATCAAACCAACATCCCCATTCTTAAAAGTGGTGTCTTCAACCTGGATAAGGGGTCTGTCATTCACAACAAGTGTCAACTGATTCCCCTGGCACAGTGCAATAATCTCGTTTTCCTCTCCATCCCGATGGATAATTTCACTAAAATCCATGTGCGCCTGGGCAATCAAACTTTGCTTACCCGATGCCATCTTGTAGATACCATAATAACCATCCGATCCAATCACCAATGCATAATAATTGGTTGAATCCTGGTATCGACACAGGACCCCATACATATTGTCTTTTGGTCCGCCCAATTGCCTTGCCCGAGTGTAAATCAGGGCATCTGAAAAATTTAAGCCTGGGACGCTCCAGAATTGATATTGAGGTGCGTTGCCCCACAAACGGAACCCGCCAGAATGATAACCAGCAAAACTTAAAGAATCTTCATATGTACGCCAACCGCCCGTTTTATCAGAAAAATTATCTCTAAACAGGACATTTTCTTCCCTGATCCAGGGTAATTTATCAGCAGCGAAGGCTTCTGCCTGGCACCCCACCAGGGTTAACGAAAATAATACAAACAATAAGTACAAATTTTTTTTCATCTTCACTATCCGCATCAGACTAATAAATTGAAGGCTACCTCATTTAGCTGGTAGATATATTATGTGAAATTATAACCCACACTTGATTCCAGAGATGACATAAGTTTTCACAACGCCGATAAATGACAAAGTAAAAGACAAGTAGAAGATAATTCTTGTTTCGCGATTAGAGAAAAAGAGGCAAAAAGATAACCGCTCAACTAGGCCTAATCCCTTGCCTGAAAGGAAGGGACTTTAATCCGGCGGGTTAAAATCTCATCTTTCCAAAGTCAAGATAAAGGAAGAAAAATCTATTACCTCAGACCCATTGACATAAAAGAATACAACCAGAGTGAGATAAAACAAAAACGCCCTGTCCAGGGCATTCACTCCAACCAAAATAAACTTCAAAAAATACCCCGCCGTGCCGTGTGCCGCTGAGTTTTGAACCTGCGTAAGCAGGTTTGTCGTACCCATCAGATCTGCCTTGACGTAAGTCTATCGCATCACTGGATGGAGTTCTGACATTAGTAAAGGGTGTTGGCCCAAAACTGGTATGCTGCATCACGAACACAGCAGGGTAATTAACTTATACCATAATTCCAAATCCTTGAAAAGAAGTTAATTGTTAAGAATATCCGCTTGAAAAGACTTTGATATCAATTTTTTTCATATGTAATAATTTATGGTAATCTTTATGACAATTGGAAAAAAAAGAGAGATCACGTGAGAACTTTCATTGCATTTAATTTTTCTCCTGAAATCAATGAGAAAATTGCTGAGATCATAAAATACCTTAAAACACAAACGCCCGATAACGCGCTTAAATGGGTCGCACCAGGGAGCTTGCACATGACGATTAAATTCCTTGGCGAAGTCCCTGAGGAAAATATCCAGAAGGTAAAGGATATTATCTCAGCAAGCCTTAAAGGCATAAGCGCATTTGAGATCGCTGTTGAAGGCATGGGCATGTATCCTAACACACATCAACCACGTGTGATCTGGCTGGGTATTAAAGGAAGTGAACTGCTAAGGGACATCCATAAAACACTTGATTCCGCTTTGCAAACTGCAGCAATCCCACCCGACAAACGGGGTTTGAGTCCCCATTTAACCATCGCGCGCATACGCAGGAACACCGATAAACTTACCGTACAGGGCATCGGAAAAACGCTCTCACAATTTAAAATTGACTTCCTGGGTAAATGCACCATTAATGAAATCGTCCTTTATCAAAGTGTGTTGACCCCCAAAGGCCCAATCTATACATCATTGTTGTCCAATCCACTGGATAAAGTATAATTCGTACACAAATATTTTTTCTAGTACAGAGAGGTGACATCTGGAAGCAATAAGTTTAGCAAGAAACATCGCAAATTTTCTGGAGGAAAAGAAGGGGGAAGACATCGTCGTCCTTGACATCAAGGGCATCGCATCATTTACAGACTATTTTGTTATCGCCAGTGGTACAAGCAAACGTATGCTTCAAAGCCTGGCAAGCAGCCTGGGCAGAGAAGTAAAAACAAACTATCATAAAACCAACCAGCCTCAAGGTAAGGCTGATGGTGGATGGATTGTGTTGGACTACGGCGATGTCGTTGTGCATTTGTTCTCACCCGAACAAAGGAATTATTACCTGCTGGAAGACTTATGGTCAGAAGGCAATGTGGTGCTGCGATTGATGTAAATAAATTTTTACATCATCAACCAGGATAAAGGGTATCCATCCAAGAAGCCTGAATAAAATCAATATACATTATTGAATCCACTGCAAAAAGCCCTCATTGCAAAGGAGAGTAACACTATGTGGGGTCTTCCCTTTTTCAGGCGTTTTTTCAGTAGACTCATTATTAAAAAGAGCTGCATCTCTAATGAAGCAGCTCTAATTAATTAAGTGTGTACAAATTTATAAAGCGACCTCTCTCAGAACTTCCTTGCTGTGATCTGAAGGTTTGACCTTTTCAAATACGCGCTTGACCTCACCTTCAGGGCCAAGGACATAGGTCGTCCGAAAAACGCCTTCATATTCCCTGCCAAAGGACTTCTTCAAGCCCCAAACGCCATAGGCTTCACAGACCTTATGATCAGCGTCCGCAAGCAGAGTAAAGGGCAGCGCATATTTATCTTTAAATTTCTTGTGAGATGCAACCTTATCAGGGCTGATACCAATGATCGTCACGCCTGCCTTATTAAACTCCGCATAGCTGTCCCTGAAAGAGCAAGCCTCCTTGGTACAACCGGGGGTGTCATCTTTGGGATAAAAATAGACGACAATTGTTTGACCGGCGTAGTCTGATAATTTATGTAGATTACCTTCGCTATCTTTTAATTCAAAGTCTGGTGCTTTGACACCTTCTGATAAAACCATCATTTTCCTCCAATATTTAGAATTTAATCTTAGGTATATAAGTATAGGGTGAACCCGTCACCAATTCAATTTTTTGTCTAACGAATCCAAAAAGCAAAACCCAGTAAATACATCGGGATAAATAAAACACAGGCAGTTGCAAATTGCATCACACCCCAGAGCGGTTTTTTACCCCGACGGACACCTTCCATCAACCAAATTTCAACCAGACCAATCGGTAAAGTCAAAAAAACAGGCCATAACAAGAACCACGGAAAACCAAGCAAGGCAATCAATGCAAAAATGAGATAAGCCAATAAAATCAAAGCATTATGGATGACCATGGCTTTCTCCCAGCCCACATAGGTTACAAATGTCAGAATTTCATTTTGCAGGTCATGACGATAAGCCTTTAATTGGATTAAAAGGCGATATGCCAAATACGCCGGAACCAGGCCAATCACAGCCAGTGTCAAAAAACGATGGGGCTCAGATGACTGCGTAAAAAAAGCTATTGCCGGAGGAATAACAACAAATAACAGTGCTTCAATAAGAATTTTAAAAGGACGAAGTGAGTCCTTTAAATCAGATACGTAATAAATTCCCACTGAAAACAAAAAGCCAATAATCAAAACCGTCAATCCGCCCCATAACGAACCAGCCAATAACCAATCTATTGCTATTGTCATCGCTACTGTCAAAAATGTCGCAATTAACAAGGCAATGACCCACCTTGTCCGCTTAATTTGATTTAAAGTGGCATCCTCCGGCCAGTGTTTGATATCTCGAAGCTGCTCAAGGACCTTCAATAATTCAATACTCAATAACACAAACAAAAGAAATAAGCCGCCCTGAATTAACACCCCCCAATTACCCAAATGGCGAACATACTGCACCAATCCCCCACCTAAAGCATAAGTAGCAAACAGGCATGCTAAACGAAATGGTTTGATAGCTTTCGACATCGTTTTTGCGATCATAGCTGACTCCATTCCGGGCAGGCCCTGGGGCAAGATAAATAATCAATGACATCCTAGTAGTTTCGTTCAATTAATAATTTTAGCTAAATGGTATAATGGTGGCAAGTCCCAAATAAAAAACTTACTATGCGAAACCAATTTACGCGCACAGCTTTTCTCATCCTCCTGTTTTCATCCTTGGTCTTTTTCTCCGTCTGGTCAATAAATGACCTCGATGGAGAAGAAAATCAAATCGCGTCTTTAATAGATGACCTATTTACCAACGCAGCCCAGGCACAGACACCGCAGAGGGTTTATGTCGCTACATCACCGGGAGAATGCGGGGGTTATACCCCCTGTTATACCAACACAGACGGCGTCGACGGACTAAATGGTGCTGGCACCGGTTTACGCGATGCAGTAACTGCCCTCAACCCGGGCGATGAGGTTACCATTCTGGGTACCTACCTGGTCAAAGATTATACCATTCTGATTGACAAAGACCTGACAATTCAAGGGTTTGGAAATTCTGTTATAACCTACAATGGAACGGATTGCAGCAACCCAATGCTCCATTTCACGGCCGGCGGTACCTTTACAAACCTGACAATTACCAGCGGAAATTGCAGCGGCGATTCCCGTGATTTGATAATAATTGACAGTCCAATCAATATAAACATAGAGCATAATACTTTAACAAATGGCAACCGAGCCATCAATATCTTAAGCGCGGATGGTATCGTAAGCATTGCCTTCAACCAAATTACGGCCAATCAGGATTATGCCCTATTTCAAGGCACGGGGTCCGGAACAGGGTCCGTTAAAATTTATGCAAACAATATCTATGCCAACCGCAACGGAGTCCAGGTCAATTGCAATAACTTAGGGGCTGCTGATCACAACTTCTGGGGCGAAGGCATTTTAGCGACAACCGCAACGGAATACTGCGAGGTCAGTGATGGAAAAATCCTGGGAGCGCCCATCCTCTCCGAAACAAATGAACCTGGTATCCAGGCGCTGCAGCAAACTGTGACTGACACCTTCACCGCTGCTTTTGAAAATAATATTGCTGTCAAACGAAATACAGGGGGCGATTATGACCTGGTCATCGTCAATCACGGTCAGGGGACACAGGATAAAATCCCATTCCTGGGTTCCGGGACAACGCCCATCGTCGCCTGTTCAAATTTCTATGATGTCTTTTTGGCTGAAGAAGGTGCCCCTGCTGCTAACCTGGTGCTCTCATTAAAATATGATCTGAACGCTGAATGCATCAACGCTGTCGAATCCACAGATTTTTGCGGAAGCAATGACAGCAGCAAAATCCCCATGTGGTGGTATGACCCGCTTAATAACATGACAGACGGCTGGGATCGCACCGGGCAAATACCGGCAGGTGATAACCCCCTCAACGAAAGCGGCCAATTGACAAGCTGCAATACGGCTGAAGACAGCCTCCAGGTGGTGATTGACGCCGTCGGTCGCCCCGGAATCAGCAAAGATCTAAATTTTACGCCCTTTTTGGCTGGTTTACCCATCGGAAGCAGTGACATCAAAACATTCAGTGCTGCTCTCGACCTGGATGAGATTAACCTTTACTGGGAGACGGGTATTGAGAACAAAATTTCAGGATACCATGTGCTCAGAGCCAGTTCAGAATCTGGCCCTTATAATCGCATTTCACCAATCATCAGCGCAATTGGCTCAAATGCAATCTACCAGTACACCGACGCATTAAACAGCAGCGACTTCAACAAGAATTTTTATTACAAAATCGAGATTATCAATATTTATGGAGATACCATCCGAACCCATGGTCCGGAACGCGTGTTGACCTCTACACCAACACCCACCTTTACCCCCACCCGGACGCCAACACCCACCCGCACTTTGTACCCAACCCGAACCCCCTACCCAACCAGCACACTGGGTCCCACCAGGACAGCAACGCGCTATATCTACCGATCTCCTACCTCTTATTACCGACCCAGAACGTCAACGCCCTTCAATACACCTACCCAGGTTCGCACAGATCGACCATCGCCAACAATTACGCCTACAATCGACGAAACTTCCCTGGCAGATCAAACCCCTTCACAGGAATTGCTCACAGGCACGCCGGGTGAAAGAGCGACGCCGACAGATACTCCGCCCGTTATTGGATTAATACAAAGCGCAACACCAAAGCTTACAAATATATCGGATCGTAATAATACGCCAACTCAAGAGAACGCACCTGAGCCTGATATTCAAGAAGATAAAAATAATCATTGGGCGTATTTACTTATTGGCAGCGGAGCAGGTCTGGGCGTACTGGCTTTGGCAGGCTTCCTTTTGTTCAAATTCTATTTTGTCTAATTATTTCTAACACATTAATAAAATTACTAACCAGCAATCCCTATCGAATCGTATAATTTATCTACTCTCACTGTCCATTTTTTGACTTTTATCTTCATTTGTGCTATTCTTTGCTGAACTTTATTGAACGATAAGGATCAGTTTTATGCGGCGTGAACGTGTGTCTGAAAATGTATATTGGTTCCAGAGCGATATGTATGCACAGGTCTCAGCTGGGGTCGTCGCTGGCCCACAATTTGCTGTAATCATTGACACCCTTATGCCGCAGGAAACCCTCGAAATTCGTGATTTTGTTGAAAACAAGCTCAATTTATCAGTGAGATACGTGATCAACACCCACCACCACGCTGACCACTGTTGGGGAAATTGTTTTTTCCCTGGTGCAACTGTCATTGGTCACGAACGCTGCCGACAATTACTTGTAGAACGCGGCTCACAGGCATTGGAAGAGGCGGGTCAGGACAGCCCATTCTATAAACAGCTGATGATTATCCCACCGCACATCACGTTTAACGAAGGCACTTTCACTCTCCAGGTTGGAAAGAAAACCCTCAGACTTTTTCCAGCCCCGGGACATTCTGAAGACGGCATCGCGGTTTTAATCGAAGAGGATCGCATCCTGTTCGCGGGTGATGTTTTTATGCCGCTGCCCTTTATCGTAGAAGGTGATATTGAACAATTTATTACAACAATTCAAGGGTTTAAGGATTTAGGTCTTGAAAACATCATTCAGGGACATGGAGATATTATTCTCAGGGGTGAAATTGAAGAAAAGATAAAGGAAAATGTAACCTACCTCAAAGCAATCCAAAAGGCTGTCCGCACGGCAAATCGTCGTAAAAACCCATTGGAAGTTTTGGACAGTATCGGTGTTGAAACATGCGGAAAAAGCCGGATTTTATTAGGGGGCCTGGCAAGCCAACTTCATAACCGGAATTTACGTTACCTTTATTACCAAACAATCGACAATGAGGAAAACAACCCTATCCATTCTGAATTGTTTTAGCGCCAAATAAGGCTTACCAAAATCATCAATAAAAGCATAGCCACGGGTTCACCCCATAAGCCCCACTTTTTTCGGGACTCTTTAATGCCTGTAAGGATACTTGTTAACGCATAGGCTATCCCCACAAGCATCAATCCTGATTGAACAGGTGAAAGCGGAAGATAATGAAACCCAACGACAATCTCGGAAATGGCGAGACTGTTGATAATCACCCACACAGGAAACCAGCGTCCCAATCTCAACTGAAGTGAACGGGAAATTGCCATTACAGCCCCTATCGCAAGCAAGGGCAGCCGAATATATAATCGTAAATTTGCTGAAAAAACGGCAACCGACAAAAGAAAATAGAGTGCAAAAGTCAGCCCTGTTAAACCAACGATAGCGATTGGATGTTCATTTTCCTCAGGAGCAACCACATTGTACTCAGCAACAAAAACAGCAACCAGAAGTATACTTCCCAACCCATAAATGACCCACCAATACGTACCACCCGCGAAGGAATTCAATACAACACCGATCACAAGGGTCGTGAGAATCGGTACAACCCAATGACGAGAATATGACAAAACAGAAGTATGCTGTTCCTTTTGTGGATGAGATTGAATCAGCCAATCCATGCCCGCTGCAGCAAGAATTGAAGTAAAAATGGTTATAACAGTGCTGAAGTTGAATAGAAATTCAAGCAAAATTCCAAAAATTGTAAAGGATACCATCTGCGCGGGGAATGACACGATTTTCGTTAATGCAAAAGCCAGCATAATCGCAGCAGATACGATGGACAGGCGGTTAATATCCGGTAAGGTGTGCCTTGCTATCATGGCACCATTTTACCACGCAGGGTTATGAATTATTGTTTTTACCATAAATAGTTTGCCCGATTTCCTTAGTACGTTTCACAAAACCCTGTTAGTATTTATTGTCGTTATATAGCCTTCAATCGCCTGATGTGGTAAAATTACAATTTGTATGAACACAAGTTCTGATAATAAGATCAATAAACCAAAAATTATCCAGGCACTTAAAGCTGGTTTTAATACCATCGCTTTTAAGCCGTATTTGATGATTCCCCCCATCCTTTTAGATTTATTTCTCTGGTTTGGGCCAGCCTGGCGGGTGGATTCTTTTTTTCGACCGATCATACAAAATTTTTCAAATTTACCGGGGTTAGACAGCCCTGATTATGCGGATTTATTTGACAATTTCCAATCCATTTGGATGGAAATTATTTCAAATTTAAATCTTGCACGATCATTACACACTATGCCAATTGGCGTCCCAAGTTTAATTGTGTCAAAACCACCCTTTTTGAACCCGCTGGGCAGGCCATTAGTTTTCAATATTGAGTCCAGCAGTGGTGTTGTCGGGCTTTGGCTGATCTTTCTACTGATTGGTTTCTTTTTAGGAAGCTTTTATTTTAACAACATTTCAAATCAAATTATCGATATTCACAGCAATGCTGATGGCGGCATCAAAGGACTCTTAAGCACTTATCTTCAAATCATCCTGATGCCAATTTTGATACTGATGATCCTTTTAGTTGCCAGTATTCCTTTGGTATTGATAATGGGCGTCATTACATTAATCAGCCCGACAATCAGTCAATTTTTCTTCCTTGTAATCGGTTTTCTTTTATTGTGGATTGTCCTACCCTTAGTCTTTACACCGCATGGAATTTTCCTTTATAAACAAAACCTGATCTCGGCAATGATGACCAGCATCAACGTTGTTAAGACCTCGATGAGTCAGACAACCTGGTTTATCTTATCAGCCTTCGTTTTAATTCAAGGAATGAATTATCTCTGGATGTCACCTGCTGTAGATAACTGGTTCCTGATTGTTGGTATCTTTGGACATGCCTTCATTGTCTCGGCTGTGATTGCTGCATCCTTCCATTATTTCCTTGATGCAACAGCTTTTACACAATCTGTTATGAACAAAAACATGATGCCAATAAAAAATAGCGTCAATAAATCATAAAGAAAACGGAGTATTAGATTGGCTAAGCAACCTACTTCTTATAACGCAAATGATATTCAAGTGCTTGAAGGCCTTGAAGCTGTCCGCCGTCGCCCGGGTATGTATGTTGGTGGTACGGATATTAAAGCACTGCACCACTTGATCTATGAAGTCGTAGACAACTCCATTGATGAAGCACTGGCAGGCGAATGTGACAACATCATTGTTGTCATTGGTAAAGATGATAGCGTAACAATTACCGACAACGGTCGCGGCATCCCCGTGGATATCCATCCTGAAAAAAAGGTGTCAGCTTTAGAGGTCGTCATGACCACGCTCCATGCTGGCGGAAAATTCGGCGGCGGGAGCTACAAAGTTTCAGGCGGTCTCCATGGCGTGGGTTCATCTGCTGTCAACGCGCTGTCTGAATGGTGCGAGCTTAAGGTTTATCGCAACGGAAAAATCTATTTTCAACGATATGAAAAAGGGATTCCAAAAGCCCCGGTAAAAGTCATCGGTAAAATACCAAAAACACAAACAGGGACAGTTACATCCTTCAGATACGATCCTACAATCTTCACAGGGGACGAGACTTATAAATTTGAAACCCTTGCGCAGCGCTTCCGTGAGATGGCTTTTGTAACCCGTGCGGTCACCCTGACGCTTTTGGATGAACGGGATAATAAAGAAATTTCATTTTACTTTGAAGGCGGCATTTCCTCCTTTGTGAAATATCTCAATCGAAACCGGGATACACTCCACGATGTCGTTTATGTCGAAAAAGAAATAGACAACGTGGGTGTGGAAGTTGCCTTACAATACACGGATGCTTATTCTGAATCCGTTTATGCCTTTGCCAACACCATCAACACCATTGACGGCGGCACACATCTAACCGGTTTACGTATGGCATTAACACGTTCAATAAATGATTATGCTCGGAAGAACAGCTTACTCAAGGATTCTGATCCCAACTTTTCCGGGGATGATACACGTGAAGGGCTGACAGCGATTGTAAGCATCAAGCACCCTGATCCACAATTTGAAAGTCAGACAAAAGTCAAGTTGATGAACCCCGAAGTACAAACCTATGTTGCACAGGTTGTCAGCGACGGTTTTTTCAGTTTTATGGAACAAAACTCATCCACGGCAAGGAAAATCATTCAGAAATGTCTGACATCTGCTCGTGCACGAGCTGCTGCTCGTAAAGCCCGTGACCTCGTGATCCGTAAATCTGCCTTGGAGAGTATGACCCTGCCCGGGAAATTGGCAGATTGCTCCGAGCGTGATCCCCAAAAAACTGAACTTTATATCGTTGAGGGTGACTCGGCGGGTGGTTCTGCCAAGCAAGGCAGGGATCGACATTTCCAGGCGATTCTGCCGTTGCGCGGCAAGATCCTCAATACAGAGCGAGCACGGCTTGATAAGATTCTCAACAACCGTGAGGTCAAATCCCTGATCTCTGCGTTGGGAACTGGTATTGGCGAAGGCTTTGATATCAGCGGCTTGCGTTACGGTAGAATCGTGATCATGACAGATGCAGATGTTGACGGTTCCCACATCCGTACCCTCTTATTAACCTTCTTCTTCAGGTACATGCAGCCTTTAATCGATGAAGGGCATCTTTACATTGCGCAGCCTCCTCTGTTTCTCATCACCCATGGTCGAGAAAAAGACTATGTTTACACTGAAGAGGAACAAAATAAGCTGATAAAAGAGATCACCTCAAACGGTGGACGCTACTCCTTGCAGCGCTATAAGGGTTTGGGGGAAATGAACCCGGATCAGCTCTGGGATACCACCATGAACCCTGATAACCGCACCTTGCTGCGTGTCAATATCGAAGACGCTGCTGAAGCAGACCGCACCTTTGATATGCTGATGGGCTCCAAAGTACCTCCCCGCCGGCGGTTCATTCAGACCCACGCCAAGGAAGTCCGCAATTTAGACGTGTAATCTAATTTAAACTTATATAATTGAGTTCATGTACCAAAAAATCCTTCATCTTGATCTCGATTCTTTTTTCTGTTCAGTGGAAGAATTACACAACCCTTCTCTGAAGGGAAAACCCTTTGCTGTTGGCGGGCGAGCAGACCAGCGTGGCGTGGTCGCTTCATGTTCCTATGCAGCAAGAATGTTCGGTGTTCACTCTGCCATGCCAATGAGCCGGGCAAAGCATCTTTGCCCCGATCTGATTGTTGTATCATCACGACATGGTAACTACAGTGAAGTTTCTACGAAGGTCATGAAAATAATTGAGATCACACCCTTCATTGAAAAAATATCCATCGATGAAGCCTTTATGGATGTGACCGGGATTGCGGAACCTATAGAAAAAATCGCCCAGGATTTACAGCACAAGGTCAACACACAATGCCGGCTTCCGATCTCAATTGGTGGGGCGACCAATAAGCTGGTCGCAAAAATTGCCAACGATTGGGGAAAATCTCAAAAACGCACCGCTGAACCACCCAACACCATCACCATCATCCCGTCTGGTGAAGAAGCCAAATTCCTGGCGCCTTTACCCGTCCAATCCCTTTGGGGTGTCGGGCCTAAAACAGCAGAGAAATTGGAAGCTATAGGCATCACAACCATTGGTACCCTGGCTGAGACCCCTGCTGCAACACTTGAGATGCTTTATGGCCGCTATGGACCTGAAATGATCTCCCGCGCAAGGGGGATCGATATCCGCCCTATCGAAATGGAACATGAAACCAAATCCATCAGCAATGAGGTCACATTCGCTAAAGATCGCAAGGATGAAGTTCAGCTTCTGCAAACCCTTCGCGCCCTTTCTGAAAAGGTTGGTCACAGGCTCAGAAAAGAATCCCTGGCAGGGTCAACGATTCAAATCAAACTGCGATGGGCAGATTTCACAACCATCACCCGACAGACAACGCTGGTTTCAGCAACGAATTTAGACCAGGAAATATTCGCCGCAGCAAGCGCCCTTTTTAATGAAAATTGGCCCAAAGGGAAACCTGTCAGGCTGATTGGTGTTGGCGTCAGCAACCTTGGCCCTCCTGTACACCAATTAAGCCTGTGGGACGATGACCACCAGAGAGAAGAAAAATTGTTGAGCGCCGTCGATGAACTGAGAGAAAGATTTGGAAAGGATATCATCAAACGCGCAGATGAGGTGAATCCAAAAGAAAACAGTCAAAAACACAAAGAAAATTAGGAATAACTCTCGCATTTTTAGCAAAACAATCTGGTCTCATCCAGTATTTTCAGAAGACAACATCCTCTGATAAACATCGATCATTTGTTGCGTGATTAACTCCCAGCTAAAACCCTTTGCATAAGCAGCAGCCCGAGCACCAATCTCAGCCCGTAAATCATGGTCCACAAAAATCAAACGCAATTTCTCGGCCAAAACCTCTGCATCCTGAGCTGGCACAAAAAAGCCCGTTTCACCATCTTTGATCAAATGTGCCAATCCCCCCACTCTTGAGGCGATCACCGGGGTGCCGCAAGCCATCGCCTCCAATGCAACCATGCCAAAACTCTCATAATGGGATGGCATCACAACCACTTCTGCAGCTGAATAATAATATGGCAGGGTGTTTTGTCCTCGCTTACCGAGAAAAACAACCATCTCATCCAGGTCAAGCGCCTGGCATAATTGTTGCAGCCGTGCCATCTCCCCTGAAAGCGCGTCCTCTTTCCCTTCAAGATCTCCACCTATGATAATCAGGTAATGCGGGCAAATGAAGGAACGGCAGTTTTTTTTGACAATGGACATCGCTTTTATCAGGGTATCCACTCCCTTTAAAGGTTCAATTCTGCCCACAAATAATGCCATCCGATCCCTGGGCGAGATTCCAATCGCTTCTTTAGCTTCATCCAAGGGAATAGGATAGAAATGATGTGTATTAACACCGGGTGGTATGACGATGGTTTCTTGGGGATCAACGCCATACAGATCCTGTAATTGCGATTGTTCTGCTTCTGTTGCAGCAACAATCAAATCCGCCATATGCATCACATTGGTTTCACCATCAATACGATATTGTCCCTCTCGCTCTTCAATTGTCCTGCCAATACGCTGTTTCATCTTCCCCAGGGTGTGAAACATTTGCAGCATGGGCACATTCCAGGCATCCTTTAAAATGCCTCCAGCCATACCAGATAACCAGTAATGGGAATGCACTAGGTCATAATGGATTTGTTTTTTACTGGTGAAATCCAGAATTTCTTGAGCGAAAGTTTCGGTATATTCTGCCAATGACTCTTTAGGAAGAAAAACTTCGGGTCCCGCTGGTATGTGCACGACCCTGTTGAAATAACCAAGATCATGAGAAACAGAGGGAATGTGTTCATTTTCAGAACGGGTGAAAACATCCACATGCACACCCTTGCGTCCCAAAAAACGAGTTAATTCCCTGACATATACATTCATTCCACCAGTATTTTTTCCTCCAAGTATAGCCAGGGGACAGGTGTGATAGGAAAGCATGGCAATATTCATTCAAAACTCCGAAATTAAATTCTTGTAAAATCCAATCGCTTACTGGTATAATGCTCTGCACGCCAACGTAGCTCAGCGGTAGAGCAGACGCTTCGTAAGCGCCAGGTCGAGGGTTCAAATCCCTCCGTTGGCTTAATAACCTGAAAACGAAACAGCTCACCAGGCTGTTTTAATTTTAACAGATAAACCAATCTTTTTTCTTTGTGATTATAATAGGGATGGTAAATCTGCTAAGGAATGTGTGATAAAAAATATGGAGGCGATTGAATGGCAAAAATTTGCGTGATCGGCACAGGCTATGTCGGTTTGGTCACAGGAACATGTTTTTCAGACATGGGTCACAGGGTGATATGCCTGGATATCAATGAAAAAAGGATTGAAAAGCTCAATAATGGGGTTATGCCTATTTATGAACCCGGATTGAAGCAAATTGTCGATCAAAACGTTGAAGCAGGACGCTTAAATTTCACTACAAGTTACAAGCAAGCTCTGGAAAATACCGAATTTGCTTTTATTGCTGTCGGTACACCTTCCAGCATTGACGGCGATGCGGACATGCAATATGTCAAAATGGCTGCTGAAACGATTGCATCTCACCTTGACCACCCTATCATCATCGTTAATAAATCCACAGTACCCGTTGGCACTGGCGACTGGGTCTCTGAGATCATAAAAAGCCTCAACGGTGGTAAAACCCCTCCCTTCAGTGTCGTCTCTAACCCCGAATTTTTACGGGAAGGATCAGCGGTAAACGACTTCATGGAGCCGGATCGGGTGGTTCTCGGGTCAACCAATCGTGAAGCGGCAGAGAAAGTCGCAGACCTCTATGAAGCGCTTCGGGCACCCATTATGATCACAGACCTCCGAACAGCGGAAATGATCAAATATGCCTCAAACGCATTTTTAGCCACAAGAATATCTTTTATCAATGAAATTGCGAACATTTGCGAGTCTCTGGGCGCGGATGTCAAAGAAGTTGCACGGGGTATGGGGATGGACAAACGCATTGGACCCTC
>Ga0209121_10003621_pt1 | contig 14843 bp, 11 predicted proteins | sample Cruoilmetagenom3_FD_187292 | JGI IMG/M metagenome (GOLD analysis project Ga0209121, IMG submission 187292) | Oil polluted marine microbial communities from Coal Oil Point, Santa Barbara, California, USA - Sample 3 (SPAdes) (version 2) | ecosystem: Environmental > Aquatic > Marine > Oil seeps ...
ATAATGGGGAATAGACATCAGACGCCAGACTTCAGACGCCAGACATCAGCCGAAAAGGAAGAGAGAGAATCACCCTCACCTTAATCCTCTCCCATCAAGGGCGAGGAAGAAATATTGGGAAATATCTATCATATAGTAACTTTCCCTCCCGCTGGTGATTGTTGTTCCCTCAATAACAATGCTATTGGCTCTTGCATCTTGTTACTTGTAATAAAATATGTCTATACATATTTACTCAAATATATATATGATAATTGACAATATGAAAAATTCATATATAATGATTTTATGAAAAAGATTTTTAATCATCCAATAGTCAAGATAATTGAAATATTATTAATACTATTACTACTTGCATATGTACTAAAACCATTTTTTAAGGATAGTGATAAAATAGTAGAGATTTTAAAATCATTTAATATCATTTTTCTTGCTTTGGGATTCTTTCTCTTATCATTTGTAGTCTCCATGTATCCTTTGATTTGGCGTTCGATTTTGAGTAAATTCGGAACAAAAATCACCATAGATAAAGCATATAAATCATGGATTTATTCGAATGTAGGTAAATATATGCCGGGAAAGATATGGCAGTTTGCAGGTAGAGTGATGTTAACAAAAGAGGCATATGGAGAAGTGATAATTTTTACGATACTCCTTGAAACGGTAATCGCAGGTGTTGCTGCAATTATTGTCTTTTTATGGGGAGCTCTTGTCGGTGGAATATTTACGGCAAAATGGGTGAAATACCTTTCAATTGCATTGCCGATCCTGATTACTCTGCTTCATCCGTATTTCCTGAAACAAATTTTAAAGATTCTTTCTAAAATAAGAAAAACAGAATTACATGGGAATTTTACAATGAAATACAGAGATATTTTAATGTACCTTGTATTCTATGTAATTCTGTGGATTTTAACAGGAACTGCATTCCGGATTATGATACAGGGTTCTAATTTGGAAATGTCTCTTATCGATCTTGCCTCATCGTATGCCCTTTCCTGGATTTTAGGATATGCAGCTATTTTCTCCCCGGCGGGAGTTGGCGTTAGAGAAGGTTCAATAGTTTTCCTTCTCAATATGAAATATCCTAATATTGTATCATCTTCTTTTGCTGTATTAACTAGGCTTGCATTTATTTGTACAGATTTCATTCTGTTTGGTGTTTTTTATCTGTTTTTCAAAACAAAGGAATTTCTAATGAAAAATGAAGATTCTTGAAATTACACATAGTTTTGTCAGGAATCCACAAGATTATATTTCACATTTTTTACTCACTTTTTTTGAAGGGCTTGAAACTCAGAATATAAAAATTAAGGTAATATCACCTCATAATAGCGGATTGAAAAGAATAGAGAATTATGGTTCGATAGAAGTCGAGCGGTTCAGATATGCATATGATAAAGATGAAATCCTAGCTTATAAAGGGAATATGCATGAAATAGTTTTATCAAATCCCTTTAACTTAATTCTATTATTTAATTTTATTAAATATTGTATTAGAAATGTTAAAAAAGATATATCTGATTTTGATCTAATTCACTTACATTGGTGGCTCCCATTTGGTATTCCTGTTAGCTTTATTGCAAATAGATATAATAAACCATTAATTATTTCTCTTCATGGGACAGATGTAAGGTTAATCAAAAAATATAAAATATTACGTTATCCAATGAGATGGTTATCCGAAAGGGTAAAAGCTTTTTTTGTTGTCTCGAATTATATTAAAAATATAATGGAGGAGATTGGTATAAGTAATGATAAAATTTATGTCTTATCAATGCCCGTTGAAAATGAATTGTTTTTTCCCGAAAAACATTTTAATAAAAATAAAGTTATTTTGACTATTGCAAGATTTACGAAACAAAAAAGAATTGAAGATATTATAGAGATCGCAAACAATATCAAAAATGATAAAATCATTTTTCATATTATAGGAGATGGTCCGGAAAAAGAAAATATTAAAAATTTAATTAATAGATATCAGCTTCAAAATATATTAATAATTTCTCCTATGGACAGAAAACAAATTGCTAAAAAAATACGAAGCTCAGATATTTTTATTCTGTTATCACAAGATGAGGGATTCGGTATGGTTGTTGTAGAATCGATGCTTTCTGGTGTCCCTGTAATTCTTTCGAATTCAGGAGGATTCAAGAATATTATCAATAATAATATAAATGGAATATTGGTTGAACATGGAGATATAAATCAAGCTATTTTATCGATTGAAAAATTAATAAAAAATAGAAATATTAGAAATAAAATAGTAAATAATGCTTTAAAAGATGCAAATAAATATAAAAGAGATAATATTGCCAAACGATTTATCGAGATTGTTAAATTTATATCTTCGGGAGAAAATATAAATTAAAACATTTTCTTATTATTGACATATATAAGCAATAATGATATATATGAAAGAAATTTATAAGGAGGACAAACTTGAAAGGAATTGATATCAGAGATATTAGAAATATTGGTCTATTCGGTCATAGTGGTGTTGGAAAGACAAGTTTGGGTGAAGCCTTTCTATTCAATGCAAAGATAACAAACAGATTAAACAAGGTTGATGAAGGGAACAGTGTTCTTGACTACGCTGAAGATGAAATTGATAAAAAAATGTCTATTAATTTATCAACAGCATATTTTAAATGGAATAACAGATCGTTTACACTTATTGATACACCGGGTTATATAGATTTTATTTCCGATGTATATTCTTCTACAAGAGCAGTGGATAATGCAGTAATTGTATTTGATACTTTTAGTGGTTTTGATGTTGGGGCAGAAAAACCATATAATCTTCTCTCAAAGAGAAATACCCCTATATTCATTGTTATAAATAAAATTAAAAAAGAACATTCCAGTTATGAAAATACTATTATTGAAGTTAAGGATGGATTAGGTTCTGCTGTCGTACCGATACAGATTCCTATGGGAGAAGGGTTGGAATTTAAAGGTATAATTGATATTTTCAAGAAAAAAGCATATTTTTTAAAAGAGGGAAAACTGGAAGAGGGAGAGATACCTGAAGAATATAAAAATCAGTTCGATAATGCACGGGAACAATTTATTGAAACTATTGCTCAAACCGATGACAATTTAACGGAAAAGTATCTCGAAGAATTAACTTTAAGTGATGAAGATATTCAAAAAGGATTAAAAACAGGCATACTAAAAGGAAAATTGTATCCTTTATTTTTTACCGAAGCTATAGAGAATATTGGTGCGGACATAATACTTAATTTTATTAGCGAATATGCGGCATCTCCTGCAGACGGATATCCAATAAAAAGTCTTGATAGTAAAGATAATGAAATAGAAATAAATGCAGAATCAAAATTAAGTGGAATAGTATTTAAAACAATTATCGATCCGCATCTCGGAGAGATGAATTTCGTAAGATTATATTCATCGAAAATTGAGCCAGGAATGGAGATATATGATTATGACTCAGGTAATTCCGAGAAAGTAAATCAGCTATATATTATGACAGGAGATAAGAGGAGCGAAGTCGATGGTAGTATTGATGCCGGTGATATAGGACTATTGGTAAAGATGAAAGGCGTTAAAACCAATCATAGAATTACAGATAAGAAAAATCCCATTTTAATGGATAAAATCGATTTTCCAGAACCCACTATCTCACTTGCTATTGAAGCAAAAAATAAAAATGATGAAGAAAAAGTAGCAGCGGGATTACATAGATTGAATAATGAAGATTCAACATTCATTTATAAATATGATGGAGAGCTTAAGCAATCACTTATATATGGAATGGGCGAGGCACAGTTTGATATTATGATAAAAAAATTGAAGTCGAAATTTGGTGTGGATGTAAATATAATGAAACCAAAAATCGCTTATAGGGAAACAATTAGAAAGAAAGCAGAGGCACAAGGTAAATATAAAAAACAATCCGGTGGACATGGACAGTATGGAGATGTATGGGTAAGATTCGAACCTTTGAAGAATGGCGAGTTTGAATTTGTAAATGCTATTGTAGGAGGTGTTGTTCCCAAAAATTATATTCCATCTGTTGAGAAAGGTATAAAAGAAATTTTAGAAAAGGGTTTCCTTGCCAATTATAAAATGGTAGGGTTAAAAGCTACATTATATGATGGTTCCTATCATGCTGTTGATTCTTCTGATATGGCATTTAAGGTTGCTGCTTCTTTAGCGTTTAAAAATGCTATGCCAAAAGCCGATCCAATAATTCTTGAACCGATTATGGAAATTGAGGTTGCAGTACCTGAGAGTAATATGGGTGATGTAATGGGAGATTTGAGTTCAAGGAGAGGTAAAATTCTTGGTATGGAAGCAAAAGGGAAACAGCAGATTATTAAAGCACTTGTTCCGCAAGCCGAACTTTACAAATACTCTACACAACTCAGATCGATGACACAGGGGAAAGGTAGTTTTACACAAAAATTCGACAAGTATGAACCTGCTCCTCATGAAATTGCCGAAAAAGTGATAGAAGAAGATAATCGCGAGAAAGAAAGCGAAAAATGATATAGTGGGGAGTGTAATGCTCCCTATTTCATTTATGAATAAAGAGCAGATAAAAAAAAGAATCGAAGAATTAAAAAGTAATATCAATAAGCATAATTATAAATATTACATACTTGCTGAACCTGTTATTACTGATGAGCAATATGATAAATTGTATAGAGAACTGCTTTCTCTTGAAATGCAGTATCCTGAATTTTTATCATCGGATTCTCCTACTCAGAAAGTAGGTGGAGAACCGTTAAGAGGATTTAAAAGCATTAAACATCCTATCCCAATGTTAAGTCTTGATAATACATATAACTTTAATGAACTAAGGAATTTTGATAAGAGAGTAAAATCGATATTATCTATTGATATTGACATCGAATATTCGGTTGAACCAAAAATAGATGGAGTTGCAGTAAGAATTGTATATGATGAGGGTTTGTTTTTTTTAGGTGCTTCAAGAGGAAATGGAACAATTGGTGATGATATTACGGAAAATATTAAAACGATTAAAAGGCTTCCGCTTAGATTAATAGATGCAGGTGAAGATCTCAAAAACATAGATATAAGAGGTGAAGTATTTCTAAGAAAGGATACATTTTTAGAAATAAATATGAAAAGAGAAGAAGCAGGGGATAAATTATTTGCAAATACAAGGAACGCAGCAGCAGGTTCTCTTAAATTACTCAATCCGAAAGAGGTGGCAAAGAGAAATCTCGATATCTTTATTCACTCATTTAGCGGACAACTATTCGGGAAATTTATCACCTACTCACAAACATTAAGGAAATTAGGGAAACTGGGTCTTCCGATTATAGAACATCGCAAGATTATAACAGGTATCGATAATGTAATAGAATATATCGATGAGTGGGATAAAATTAGAGATAATCAAAATTATATTACTGACGGAATGGTTATAAAGGTTAACAAATTGGAGTATTGCAAGATATTAGGCAGTACTGCAAAATCACCGAGATGGGCAATAGCATATAAATTTAAAGCAAAACAGGCAGAAACAATATTAAAAGATGTAATATTTCAGGTAGGGAGAACAGGAGTAGTTACACCTGTTTCAATCCTTGAACCTATATCTTTAGCGGGCTCTGTAATATCGAGGACTACATTGCATAATGAGGATGAGATAAAAAGATTAGGAATCAAAATCGGTGATAAGGTAGTTGTTGAAAAGGGTGGAGATGTTATACCAAAGATTATTAAATATGATAGTGATTCGAGGAATGGAAGTGAGATAGATATAAAATTTCCAAATAAGTGTCCTATATGCGGAAGTTATCTTGTGAAATATCCGGATGAAGTTGCTATCAGATGTGACAATATAACTTGTCAAGCCCAGCTTAAGAAGAGAATCGAGCATTTTGCCGAAAGGGACGCTATGGATATAAGGGGATTGGGAGAGGAGTTAGTATCTAAACTTGTAGATAAAGGGTTGATAAAGGATTTTTCATCTATTTATGAATTAGATGAAAACATAGTGGCTTCACTTGACAGAATGGGAGATAAATCCGCACGAAATTTAATATATTTTATTGAAGAAAGTAAGCAAAGGGATTTTTTCAGGATAATTTATGCTCTTGGTATTAGATATGTGGGTATAAACTTAGCAAAGGTGCTTGCAAAGAGATTCCGAGATATTGATGAAATTAAATATATGAGTTGTGAAGACCTTTTAAATATAGAGGGAAGTGGTGAAAAAGTAGCTAAAAGCATATACAACTATTTTCATAATGAACAAAATGATATTGTAATTAAAAAATTGATGGATTTGGGCATTAGAATGAAAAGAGAAGATAAGACAATTGGTCCCCAGCCATTGAAAGGTTTTATATTTGTTATAACGGGAACATTGAAGAAATACTCAAGAAGTGAAATAAAAAATAAAATTGAAAGCCTTGGTGGAAAAATAACCGATACTGTTAGCAGAAATACAAGCTATTTGATTTCCGGAGAAAATCCTGGTTCTAAATTTAACAAAGCATTAAATTTGAATATCAAGATAATAAATGAAGAGGAATTTGAAAAGCTCATCATTTAACATTAAGAGAGAAGCTCTAGTAAAGATTGCTCTGTTCTATCCTAACAATTTTATTACGGCTGCAACTAATCTTGGATATATTACAATTTATAATATATTAAATAGTAGAAAAGATACCCTTTGTGAATTGTTTGCAATGGATTATATTTCTAAATCCTATAATACGGGAAGAAGTATTAAGGATTTTGATATTATTGCAATATCCATATCGTTCGAAGCTGATATTTTTAATTTAGTTAGATTTTTCAAATTTAACAATATTGAACTATTTTCAAACAAAAGGGGAAGGTTCGATCCTCTTATTACCGGAGGAGGAGCGTATTTAACATTAAATCCGGAAGCAGTAGCACCATTTTTTGATGTAATACTAATAGGTGAAGGGGAGCAAGCAATAAATGAAATGGTAGATGAGTATCTCAATAATTCCAATAAAGATATATATAAGGAAAATATTGTAAAATTAAAAGGATTTTATGTGCCGGATAGAGACAAGATATCCTATGATGGTATTTATGTGGATGGGAGAAATAGCAAAATGACTGTTTGTAGAAAAAGAACCGTAGATAATATAGACGATTACATACCTTCAACGATCAATAAATTATTGCCATCACATTTTAAAAACACATTTTTGATAGAGATTTCCAGAGGTTGTCCTTACAGATGTGCATTTTGTGCTACACCTTCATTGAGTAATCCATACAGACATAGAAATTTGAATAATTTATTAAATTTGATTAATAAGAACAGATCATTTCCAAAGGTTGGCTTTATCGGGTCGGCAATTTCGGATTATCCTTACCTTATCGATTTAATAGATAAAACTTTAATCAAGACAATTACTTTATCTTCATTCAGGGTGAACAGAGTTAATTATAATATTTTAGAAAAACTTAAGAAGAGAGGATTGCGGTCTATTTCAATAGCATCAGAAGTAGCAAATGAAAAAATGTGGAATAAAATAGATAAAGGAATAGACAGGGATATGATTGAAAAGGCAGTGAAAACAATAAATAAAGCCCTGATAGAAAGACTTAAAATATATTTTATAATTGGCTTTCCGTTTGAAAATGAAAATGATATTAAAGATATTATAAATCTTATAAATGATTTATCACATATCTACAAAGGAAAATTGACAGCAAGTATAAATATATTTATTCCAAAACCACAATCCATACTTCAATGGGCGCCTTATACTGATAAGAGGAATATTAGACAAAAAATAAAGATGATACAAAGAGGTGTAAATAGAGATGTTATAATTAATATACTTGGTTATAGAACTGGAGAAATCGAAACAATATTAAGCAGAGGTAATAGGATTTTATCGGAAGCCATTGCTTTAACCGATAGGATGAATATTTTCGATGCATTGAAAGTATGCAATATTAATCCGGATATTTTTTTAAAAGAACTAAGTGTAAATAAAATATTGCCATGGGAATTTATTAAAGGTGGGATCGATAATATTAAATTAAAAAATAAATATCTGAATATATAACTCAGATACCTATTTTTGACAAATAAATTTAGTTATGCTTTTTGAACCTTATTTGCTTTTAAACATTTTGAGCATACAAAAATACGCTTTATTGTGCCATCCATATTTACCTTTACTCTATGCAAATTAGGATTAAATTTCTTTTTAGTCCTATTATGAGCATGACTTACATTGGCACCCATCTGATATCCTTTTCCGCAAATTTCACATTTCTTACCCATTATGTCCTCCTAAAAACGAAAACATATAGCATATATTTTATTAAATTGCAAGTAGAAAAAGATATGAAAAATTATTAAAGATTTTGCTTGACAATCATGATAAAATAGATACTATTCTTTTATGAAGTCTTATGTGAAAAGATATAGTGGTGGATTTAAAGTTTACCCAATAAATGATCATTTCGTAGATGTAAGAAGCGAAGAAGAGTATCCCACTGAGATTCTTATTGAGGATGGAGAAATTAAGCATGCATTGGAAACTCCTTCATCTGGGATATTTATCAGGATATTAAAAAACAATAGATGGTTTATGACTTCAACGGTAAAAGAACAGAATATTAAAGCAAAAATAAGAGAACTGGATGAATTGTTCGGATATTCTCATAAAGAGACCATCAATTTAGAAGAATTATTGAATCCTATAAATGAATCTGTTATCAAATATGAATTATTGAATCCTTCTAAAATAAATCTCTCGGATAAAATAGATTTGCTTAAAGAATATGAGAGTGTTATTAAAGAATATAAGGAAATAGAAACATATCGTATATTATATAATGATAAGTATTTATTAAAAAGAATAAAGAATTCAATTGGAACGGATGTGGAATATGATAAAGCAATATGTGGTTTTACAATTAATTTTAGAATGAGGAAAAATGAAAATACCTTTTTCGGTAGATTTTCTTTGGGAAACAATGCTATTGAACATTTAAAACATAATGAAAATAAATTAATCGAATATTTGCAAGAGGCAAAAGAATTCCTAAGTGCAAAACCTATAAAGTCAGGTATATATCGAACAATTTTATCAGAAGCGGTAGCAGGTTTATTGATACATGAAGCATTAGGGCATAGATCTGAATCGGATTTTATCATAAGTCAGGAAGACAATACTATTGAATGGCCAGTAGGGAAAAGGGTTGCCAATAGAGGTGTAAATATAGTTGATTTCGGAGGAATGCCGGCTTCAAGCGGATATTCCCCCTTCGATGATGAAGGATTACTTGCAAGAAAAACATATTTAATAAAAGATGGTCGGTTAAATAGCAGATTACATTCCTTAACAACAGCTTCGCAATCAAATGAAGAACCTACAGGAAATGCCAGATCTATTGATGCTGAACATGAACCAATAGTACGAATGACAAATACTTTTATTGAATCAGGTAAGGTTAATTTTAAAGATATGATGTCTGATATAAAAGAGGGGATTTATATCAAGACTGTTGATCATTGCTTCGGAATATCCACATATGTACTGGTTCCGCAAATGGCTTATCTGATTAGAAATGGAAAATTACGAGAACCTGTCAAAATTTCTTCGATCAAAGGGTCTATATTCAAAACATTAAAAAATATTGAAGATGTATCCAACGATTTTAAGCTGATATTTAATGTACAGGATGGATGTAATAAGGTTAATCAAAAGGATCTCTCTGTGGGATTTGGAGGGGCGAAAATTAAAATAAAAAAGATGAAGGTGGAGTGATTTTGATAGAGAAATACCAAAGACTGATAAATGAATTGGTAATAGTGATAAAGAATTCCGATGTTTATAGTATTAAAAAGAGTGAAATTATACGAAGAACTGTGCGGTTATTCGGAAAAGGGAAAATAGCAATTGCTGCTTCAAAGGGGAATGTTGGTTTTGCTACAATAATCAAAGAGGTTGAAAAAAACATTAAATATGGTCAATGTTATAATTATAATATGCCGGATAATAGTGTTGTTCATCATTATTTTACTGTAAAAAAACAGGTTTCTTCGGATAAAGAGTTCATTAAATTTGTAAGCATTTTATTCGAAAAGATAAGATCTAAATTTCCCGATTATATTTTTTTAAACAGTATCAAACGGTCTATAATAGAGAAAAATATAAACATTAGAGATAAAAGTGATTTACTTATTAAATATCATATTATAAATTTCACTATTTTATTTAAACATAAAAATAGTAAAAATATTTTTGATGGTATATTACCGTATATTAAAACAGATTTATTCGATGTGGATGTTTATATAGATAAAATAGGGGAAATTATAAAGGCATTAAACAACCCCAGCTCTTTAAATAAATTTGATTTTCCGATTGCTTTAATGAATATTAATAATACATTTATTGGAAAGAAAATAAGAGATTATATAGTAGGGGAAAATTATCATAAAGGTAGTTCCATACTATCCGGTACGCAAAGTAAAAGGATTTTTAATGAAAATATAAATATGTTTGATGTTAGTTATTATCCGGAAAAAGCCGTATTTAATATATTCGATGACGAGTTGTTTATAAGGGAAAATTATTATTTGCCTATTATTGAAAATGGGGTTTTAAGGAATCTTTTGTATGACAGAAGAACAGCGAATATCTATAAGCAAGATCCTACGGGAAACGGAATCAAACCCGAGTATAATAAATTTCCACAGACATCAGCAAACGCACTTCTTTTTAGGGTAAATGATCAGGATGAAATCCCTAAAAGGGCGATTGTACCATTTATATTCTATGAGGGGAATATAGACTCTAATGGAATATTTTCAGCTCCATGTCCACTTGCTTTTCTTATGGAGGATGGAAAATTCACATCGGTATTGCCACAGTTATATATTACCGGTAATATATTCGAATTATTTGGGGAAAATTTTATTGGGATGGGAAACAAATATTTTGCAGATTCACATATTAATCCTTTTATATATTCAAGAGTAAACATTACAAAATTACATTGAATTTATTTCCACTTTCCGTGGTTATATCTCTATTCTATCCTCTCTCTTTCTTCCTCGCCCTTGATGGCCTGTCCGCCATAGCTTTAGCGTAGGCGGGGAGAGGATTTGAGGTGAGGGTGATCATATTTTTAAACCAATTCCTGTTGCTTATTCCATCTCCGAATCTATCTTGTCTAATACTTTATTCCTTATTGTGTCTTTCTCCGGTAATTTTTTTCCAATCAATTAATCCTAAATTCCAATTTCCAGGCTGACCTATGACCCATTTTTTATTTTACATAAACAAATCTGGATTTTGATATATTATAATTTAATACAGCTTGGCCACAGCTCGAATGATTCTCCAATTCCTCAGGTGTGCTTATGCTTATAATGACTTCAAAGCCGTATTTTCTTAAATCCTTAGCAATTTTTTCGGCAATTGTATTGTTATCATATTCAAACAGTGATACCAAATCATTTTCTTTTGATGAAAATGTTTCATTTATCGGAGTTAATTTGACCAGGAATTTATCCGGATTAAAGATTTTCGCTATAATATCGGTATCGATTTCCGAGTCGATACTACATGCAAAATTTAAATCCATTTTTCTATCTCCCTCTCTAAACCATTTTCCCCCAAAATCCGATATTTCTTTCATGGAAAATTTATCCACAGGCATTAATCGGTCTCTGGTTGATTCATCCGTAGAATTGATTGAAAACTGCAATTGAAAGTAACCGTTAGTATAAATATTATTCTTGATATCCAATAATTCATTGAAAAATTTCTTGCAATTTCTTGGAGCAGTTGTTGCTATACATGGAATGAAAGGGCGTTTTATAATATTGGGGAGCTTTTCAAGAACATCAAGAACATTATTGTTTAACGATGGTTCACCCATTCTTGCAAAATGTATTTTGAATTTTTTTGTATTGATTTTACTATCAGGATATTTTCTGTTTAATAAGAAGTTTATCTCTTCGAGAATTTCAAATGCACTCAGATTCCTATAATAATATTTTCCCGTATCACACATTTTGCATCCGACGGGACAACCAATCTGTGTAGAGATATTAAACACATATTTATCTCTTTCATTCTGGTATGGATCTTTTGATTCGACAAGTTCGATTAGGTGTTTTTCATTATCACCGATTTTTGCAACATAGACAAAAGCCGGATTACCATTACCGTATGTTTTAATTATTTCCATAATTAATCTCCTAAATATTTAAATATATTTTCAGCGGCATTAATTCCGCTATAGCATGCCCGTGAAATATAATTCATTCCTGTTTTTGTGATATTATCTGTGATTTGTATTCCATTTGTATCATTTGTATTTTCCAGTTGAATTATTTGTTTGCTCCTGCCAACCGCAATTAACAGGGCATCGAAATTGATCTTATAAACTATGTTCGATTTTTTATAGGAATATGTCGTAAAATTTGTGTTTTCCTCGATAGATATGAATTTTGCATTATTAATTATTTTTATTTTTGATTTTTTAAGTTCTCTTAATAACTCAAGGTTTATATTCGGCAATGTGTTCTTAAAGTATATATTTACATCAAACCCTCTGTCGTAAAGAGAAAGAGCTTGATCAACTGCTATTTCACCCTGTCCGATTACTCCGACATTTTTAATTTCTTTGTTGGTAATTATTTTATCATATCCGTAAAATACATTCCTATAATTCTCATCGATTAATTTTTTAGGTTTTGTCCCCGTAGCAATGATTATGGATTTTACTTTATATGAATATTCACCGAATGCGTTATATTCCCCAGATTTTTCAACATTTGTAATTTTATCGAAAACAGGTTCTATACCTGATTTTTTTAGAGCATTTCTCATTATATTTACAACTTCAATTCCTGTTTTTCCATAAATAAGCGGTGAATTAGTAATTTTTCTTGCAAGACTTACTAATCCGCCTATTGCTTTTTTTTCAACAAGTATAAAATCAACATCTCTTTTCTTTAGTTGTAAAGCTGCTGATACGCCGGCAGGACCTCCGCCTATAATCAGGCAATCCACTTTATATTCCTTCATTTATCACATCTTCGGAAGAAATAATCTTACAAAATCCATGTTTTAGATTTAGAATCGAAGCATTGTAATTCTCTATTCTTTTTGATGTGGTAGCATCTGATACAAGAATCGATTCATAATTAAGCATAAATGCATGTCTTATAGATGTTTCGACACACAGATGGGTTTGTATTCCTGTGAAATACAAATTTTCAATTCTATGTTTCTCTAATCGCCTGTTAAGATCCGTATCGAAGAAAATCGAATAATGTTCTTTATATATTATCGGATAATTATAAACAGATAATTGTTTTATAAGTGTAGAATAATATGTATCTTTTTGAGGTAATCTTTTCCACCATTTATACATCATATTGTCCTTTGAATTATTATTTGCCTGTATAGTGAAAAATATAGGCATTGATCGTTTTTTAAATAATTCAATAATTTTTATTACATTTGGAATTATCTTGACACCCGAATTCATATAAGCAGGAGAGTCAGTTGAAAGAAAGTAGTTTTGCATATCGATTACAATTAAAGCACTTCTCAAAAAATCCTCCGAATAATAAACGCCATCCAGTGAGTCTGGATGGCGTTTGCCTGACATTACTCACAAATGCATAATACATTTAATTGATATTTTGTCAAGTACAAAGATATGTCCTGTAGTAGATAGTTATAGACATATTTGTCACTTTAAGGAGAGAGGAAAGGATTAAATCCTTTCCTCTCCGCTTTAATTATTCCCCCTCCCTTCAGTTCCCTCCCACCTGTGGAGGGAAAGTTATAATATTATTCCCTTTCGTGTAATTCGTGATTATTCACCATTACTTCCTCGCCCTTTGTCACCTCCTTTTTCTGTCATGCTGGGTCCTGTGCTGACCCTGAAATAAATTCAGGGTGACATTACTTGATTCAGTATTGGTTCAGCATCTCATACCAGATCCTGAAATAAACCTGTCCTGACGCAGGTCAGGATTCAGGATGACAGCATTATTTATTAGTTAATTCGTTATTATTCCCCCTTTTACTTCCTCACCCTTGATGGGAGAGGATTTGAGGTGAGGGTGATTATGTATATAAGCAATATGTTAAATAGTTCTCAAATTAAAAGTAACAGATAAATCTATTTCGTTTTCAGTGACAAGAAAGGAATAGTCATATTTGAATATTTATATAGCAAAAGTGGTAAGTATGTCTATACCAAGTGCCAAAGATATTTGCCCGGCAAATTACTCTATTCTTGTAAATATGTATTAATCTGATATAATATAATTTGTAGAAAAAAGGAGTATTTAAGTGGAAAATTTCAAGCAAGTTGAGCCAAAAACAGTAAGAGACAATATCTTTAAACTAATCGGAGGAGACTGGATGTTAGTTACATCCGGAGAGAAAGACAATTTTAATACTATGACTGCAAGTTGGGGAGCAATGGGTGTTCTATGGAATAAGGAAATCGCAATTTCCTTTATTAGACCACAACGATATACTTACAAATTTGCAAACAAGTATGATATTTTCACTCTTTCGTTTTTTGATGAAAAATATAAGGAGGCATTAAAATATTGCGGATCACATTCCGGGAGAGATGTAAATAAAATAGCTATTGCCGGACTAAACCCGATTTTTAACGAATCCGGAGGGATTTACTTTAATGAAGCAAAATTAGTTATGATTTGCAAGAATATATATTTTGATGATATAAAACCCGAAAATATTTTAGATAGATCAATCTTTAATATATATCCTAAAAAGGATTATCATAGAATGTTCATTGGTGAAATAAAACATTGTTTAGTGAAAAATAATATA
>Ga0209121_10003623_pt1 | contig 14840 bp, 14 predicted proteins | sample Cruoilmetagenom3_FD_187292 | JGI IMG/M metagenome (GOLD analysis project Ga0209121, IMG submission 187292) | Oil polluted marine microbial communities from Coal Oil Point, Santa Barbara, California, USA - Sample 3 (SPAdes) (version 2) | ecosystem: Environmental > Aquatic > Marine > Oil seeps ...
TCTGTTCTGGACATTCAGCGCGATCATGCCCAGTTGATTGACGAGGCGATGGCTATTCTTGCACCGGGTGGCACGCTTGTTTTTTCCAATAACTTCCGAAAATTTTCGATGGACGAAAGCGTTATGGCGAAATATCAAGTAGACAATATTACTGACGATACTTTAGATCCCGATTTTCAACGCAATCGAAAAATTCACAACTGTTGGTTAATCAAGCATTAATAATTTAAATGAACAGCAAGTGTAAATAAATAATTATGAAGAACACCCTGACTCTCTACACTGGCCCACATTGCCACCTTTGTGATCAGGCAAAGCAAATAATCTATCCGCTTCTCCACGAAGCGGGCTGGAAATTGCACGAGGTAAACATATCAGAGAGTGAGGCCCTCAAAGATAAATATGGATTGCGTGTACCAGTCATTATGACGCCAGATGGCCAGGAAAAAGGCTGGCCTTTTACTGCAGGGCAGGTAAAACGCTTAATCAAACCTGACTAAATGTTTGCCAACAATAGTCGGTCATAACAAAACATTGGTACGATAGGTTAACGTTTTTTATCGAAAGCGAAGATAGGAAAGGCAGTTATAAGGAATAATCTGATGGCAGCCGTGATTAAAAAAAGCATCATTTATGTCACAGCCTTTATTTAACTCATTGTCGGTGCGCTATTTGCGCATGGATTTTACCGGTGGTTTGACCTCAGCCGTTGTCGCATTACCCTTGGCTTTGGCATTTGGCGTCGCCTCTGGTGCAGGCCCAGAAGCCGGTATCTATGGGGCTATCTTTGTCGGCTTTTTTGCTGCTCTCTTTGGGGGGACTCCTCGTCAAATCTCTGGCCCAACAGGGCCGATGACCGTCGTGATGGCCGGTGTCTTTACCTCATTGCAAGCCAAGTACCCCGAAACAGGTTTGGTGATGGGATTTAGCGCAGTCATTCTTGCGGGTTTGATGCAAATGGCGTTGGGGCTGCTCAAGCTGGGTAAATATTTTATTCTGGTTCCTTATCCAGTGATTTCTGGTTTTATGACGGGCATTGGCGTCATTATCATCATTCTTCAGTTAGGCCCTATGCTGGGGCACCCCGACACTCCTTCGCTCACGTCCTCCCTAACGAGTATCCCCGGCTGGTTGCAGACAGTCAGCTGGTCTGCCCTGATGCTGACATTGTTAACCCTGATGATAGTGTACCTGTGGCCGGCTCGAGTAGCAGCTTGGTGTCCTCCACCATTGGCCGCTTTGATAATTGGTACGGTCGGTGCCTTGTTAGTGCTTCCCCCGGACTCGGTGGCAATTATTGGTGATATTCCTTCCGGTTTTCCCAGGCCCCACTGGCCAGTATTTACACTGGATGTAATGGGTGAGCTGTTTTATGCCGCCGTGTTACTTGCGGTACTAGGTAGCATCGATTCACTGCTGACCTCTCTGGTTGCTGATAACTTGACTAAGGAACATCATGATTCTGATAGAGAGTTAATTGGCCAGGGGCTAGGTAATGCTTTGGCAGGTTTGTTTGGTGGCCTGCCTGGTGCAGGTGCGACCATGCGTACGGTCGTCAATATCCGTGCCGGTGGCAGAACAGGTTATTCTGGTGCGGTTCATTCGCTGGTTTTATTAGCGATAATGCTTGGTGCTGGCCGGTATGCCTCACATATTCCATTGGCTGTACTAGCGGGTATTTTGATCAGGGTCGGGATTAATATTATTGATTGGCCTTTTCTTGTCCGGTTGACCAAGCTCCCGGCAAATACGGTTGTTTTGATGTCCATTGTCTTGTTGATGACAGTGTTTGTAGATCTGATCACGGCCGTTCTTGTCGGTGTGTTTATCTCAAACCTTATTACCATCGAGCGATTGACCAGTATCCAGCTGGATCATGTGTATTTAACCGATGGTACTGAAGCCAGGGATAAGGGTTTGCCTGTCGATGAGCAGCGGCTAGAGGCTCAGCATGGTGCTGTGTTGTTGCTGCGGATTAAAGGCCCGCTAAGCTTTGGTGTGGGGCGAGGGTTAAGGCAATGCCTTTCTGGTTATGAGTCTTACCGAGTGATGATTATTGACCTGACAGATGCCTATTTAGTTGGAACCTCGACAGCGATGATTATCGACGATTTGATTCGTACCGAGCTGGCAAACGGCAGAGATGTGGTTTTGGTGGGTATTTCTGAAAAGGCACAAGCTAATTTAGCGCGTATGGGCACCTTGGAGTGTCTGGATAAAAATAGGGTGTTAACCACGATGAGCGAGGCCGTTGATGTTGCAGATGACATTTTACTGGTGTCTGCTGCTGAGACTTCGCTTTAAACAAAGTTTACATCCTTTGGCTAGGCGGTAATGCTTTGTTTGGACACCATCCCTCCTTGGTTGGTGTTATTCGCGTATTGATTGTCGTTCTTGAGTTACGAACTACATTTCTTTTGACTCTTTATTGTGGATTTGCCAGATAAAAAACATCTAATACCGTGCGCGTAGCATCCATAACCCTAACAATGCGGTCATCAATTTGCCTAATGGAGGTGCCCTCAGGGGAGGAGGGTAGTCTGCGAATAATTTCTTCCGGCAGTGATCGAGAGTGATTTAGATAAATATCCTCTTCTAACACCTCGCCCCGCGCCACTTTTTGTTGCCAGCCAGGCGGTAACTCTCCACCACGCTCCAATTTTTTTCGAAGACCGGGTGGAAGACTTTTTTGTTTATGTTTTTTACCCGTTTTACCATCGTGCCGATACGCATCATCTCCGCTGTGTACTCTGGCATAACGGTCATCTCGACTGCCTAAGTAATCAGTGAGAACCTGTCTTTCGACTTCGCCAAACAATACGTTAGTTGCAATGTCAGCAACAGTTGGTGCATGTTGTTCTGGCAGTGGTTGGGGTGTACGGCTCGCTGAATAACCGGTGGTACTCAGTGCAAGAAGTGCCGGGATTAAAAGATAGGGTCTCATTTATGTGTTCCTCATTATTGCAACTCAGTAGTAGGCTGTTTTGCCAGGGTGTCGATGGGGGCGTGTTGTGTAATCAACCTCTCATGAAATTTTTAGATGTCTTCCAGTGGTTTTTAACAAATTCACGGATTTCTTCAATAGCCTGATTGGCCTCTGGAACATAAGGTGCCCAAAGGTGGAAGTCGTGCCACATTCTTTCCCATATTTTAATCGTTACTTTCACGCCGGCATTTCTGGCAGCCTCTGCAAGACGAGTCGAATCACTTAGTAGTACCTCGTCTGTTCCCGCATGAATCAGTAGTGGAGGTAGCCCTTTGAGATCAGCATACAATGGCGATATCAGCGGTAATTGAGCTTCGCTCTCTGCAATATAATGCGCGCCTAGTTTCAGTAAGTCATGTGAAATATAGGGGTCTATTTTTGCGTTGGTAGTTAAAGATGATCCGGTTAGTGTGAGGTCAGTCCACGGGGAGATACACAAAGCCATCGCTGGGAGAGGCTCGCTTTTATCCCTCAACGAAATGAGAGTAGCCAGGGTCAGGCCTGCGCCTGCTGAATCCCCTGCAATCAAAATATTCTTTGGCGAGACACCCTGATCAATCACCCATTGATAGGCGGTCATAGAATCCTCAAGTGCTGCTGGAAACGGGTGTTCTGGAGCCAAGCGGTAATCGATCGAAAGCGCGCGTATTCCACAGGCTTTGGCTAGCCTCGCCACGATACTGCGATGGGTTGCGGGGGAGCCCATCACATAGCCTCCACCATGAAGGTAGATCATGACTTTTTCTGGGGTAGCGCCAACCGGCATTAACCATTCTGCTGAGACGCCACTGGCATATACCGGTGTGATTTCGACATCTTTGGGCGGCTTGAGAAACTGGGTATCCCGCAGAAGTTTTATTCTCAGTTGATCGAGAGGTTTATTGTAATTTGAGCTGATTTTTAGGATCGCTCGCCAGAAATAACTACGTATAGAGGGCATATTTATCCGATAACTATTTTTAATTAAATGAGGCGTTACTACTTCATTTATGTCGCTGTTACGTAAGTAATTTAGGTGGTTAATATTGCCAACTATAAAAGGCCATTGTTAACGGCCTCTTCGGGGATCACGGCCTGAAATAAACTCAGCGGGCCTGCCCAATGTTAGTTAGGATAGCTTCGAATGGGTCTATTCATCCAGTCTTTGCCTCAATCTCTCCTCGTTATCCGCAGTGAGTTTACGATCGCTTTCAGCTGAATCGCTGGCTTTACTAATTGATCCCACATGATTTAGTCTGTTTTTTATGGCATTTGAAAAAAACTACAGGGTCAAACTCACTGCGGATGCGTTTAATCGCGTGGATGACTCACCGGATGAAAAGTTCTATAGGATTCCAAGGTTTACCAGTCATATCGATGCTGCTGCAATAGAAGCCGTTACGGATCTCTATCGAAAAAAATTGACTAAGAATACCCGTGTCCTGGACTTGATGAGCAGTTGGCTGAGTCACCTGCCGACAGAGATCAGCTATCGTCAGGTTGTGGGCCTAGGTATGAATGCCCGGGAACTTGCCAACAATAAGCAGCTGACTGATCGGGTTGTACATGATTTAAATCGACAGCCAAACCTTCCATTTAGCGACAATGTGTTCGATGTGGGGCTGATTTGTGTGTCCATTGATTACTTAACACAGCCCATTGCTGTACTTAAAGAGATTGGTCGGGTATTAAATACACATTCGGTGCTGATTATTACCTATTCAGACCGGTACTTTGAGACTAAGGCAACGGCAGCTTGGTTATGTCTCTCCAATGAGCAGCGTGCTTATCTGATTAAATCGTTTCTTAATGAGGCGGGTTGTTACGAAGCCATTGAGTTATTGGATTGTAGCCCGGGTGTTGGCGATCCACTGTATGCCGTGGTCGCTACGGTGTCTAAAAATACCGAGGGCTAACTCAGCCTAAAAAAGGCTTTAGCCGTTGCGGTGGTTTTTTCAGCAATTTCCAGTGCAGATTCTTCGCGATTCCCTTTAATGCCATCTAATACCCAGGGTAAAAAAGCCGGTTCATTTCGACCACTTTTTGGTTTTGGCTCGATGGTTCTCGGAAGCAGGTAGGGGGCGTCTGTCTCGAGCATTAGTCGATGAAGGGGAATGTTCTTAACGAGCTCTTGCAGTTCCAGACCTCTGCGTTCATCGCAGACCCACCCGGTAATACCTATATGCAGATCGAGATCAAGATAATTGAATAGTGCCGTTTTGTCTCCGGTAAAACAGTGAATCACGCCGTCGGCCAGGTGGTCTCGATACTCTTTGAGTATTTCGTATTGGCGCTGGTGGGCATCTCTTTCATGCATAAATACCGGCAGCTGTAACTCTGCGGCCAGCTCTAACTGTGCTTCAAAGACTTTTTCCTGATCTGCTGGTTCAGAGAAATTGCGGTTGAAGTCCAGCCCGGTTTCACCAATAGCCACGACGGACTGATGGTTTGCCAGTATTTTAAGATGATCTAGGGATTCGCTGTTAAAGTGTTTGGCATCGTGGGGGTGAATGCCACAGGTGCTGAAGAGCATGTTGGGGAGCTCATCGTTGAGCTTCTGTGATAGGGCGAAGACGCGATCACTTTCCTCTTCGTTCGTTCCCGTGAGAATTAGTTGTTCCACATTGGCTAGTTTTGCTCGCTGCAATATTTCGACTAAGTCTTTTTCGAAACGTGCATTGCTGAGGTTCACACCAATATCGATTAGCGGTGCTGGGCTGATATTTAGATCTGTCATAGGAGTTGATTTTTTTCACGGACACTAAGAATTCGTTCGTGAGTCCCCAGGTGATGGGAATAAATAACGGAGAATGCCAGTACATTTTGTACGTAGTTACGGGTTTCTCTAAAGGGAATGATTTCTATCCATGCATCGAAGGGAAGCGCACTTTCAGTTTCTTTTAGCCAGCGATCGACCCTTGACGGTCCCGCATTGTAGGCTGCAGTCGCGAGTATGCGGTTATTGTTAAATCGTTCGAGCATTTCTCGGTAGTAACGGCTACCTAGAGCAATGTTGGTCTCAGGTGTAAACAGATCGTGACTACTCCGGTAGTGAATACCATTTTTACGTGCTGTTTGCTTGGCGGTAGCAGGCATCAGTTGCATAAGACCCTTGGCGCCAGCGGGAGAAGTGACATCCTGAGATAGAGCGCTTTCTTGTCGTGCAACGGCAAAGAGCAGCTGTATGGGAACACCGGTTTGTTGAGCTTGCTCTTTAAAGCTTTGTTGAAAGGCAAGGGGGAAGCGAAGTTCTGTATCATCCCAGAAACCCGCCTGGATCATGCTGGTGATCACCCTGTTGTGCCACTGCCATTTACGGGCAAGATGTGCCGCTGTGATCCACTGTTCTTCATTAAAGTTGCGGGTAGCGGTATTCCACTCTCGTCGCGCTGACAAGTAGTCGTCATGGTAAATAAGTTCACGTGCTCGAATCAGAGCCGGCAGTTTTTCTAGCTGGCTAATTTGCTCAGTGCTGGCAGAGGTTTTTCTGTTTGCCATGCTATAACCGTAATCGAGCCATTCGCTGGTAAGAAAACCGTAGAAGCTTCGCGTGACCGACAGTGATTCGTAGGTATCGTCTTTAACTGTAGGAGATGAGTGGTCAGGCGTTCCCAAGCTGAGTTGTTGTGCGCGAGTTTGCCAGTAGCGCCAGCGATTGTCCTGTTGTAATTCGCCCGGCATACGGGCGATCCATTCCAACACTTCATGCCAGTTGGCCTTGCTCATCGCCTTGCGTGTTCGCCACTCCAGAAGATCTGTATCAACGTACTCTAGGCTGTCTATAAGATAGTTATCTGCAGCAGAGAATTGTTCTTGAGCGTAAAGCCCTTTCACCAGCGAGTTTATGATTCGATTTTTTTGTCGGGCAGAAAAGGGGTGAAGTCGCTGGTAACGATTCCAATGTTTAAGTGCCGCGGCTGCATCGACTCGTGCCAGATGCGTTATTCCGTGGGTTAGAACTGCATAGACATCTTCGCCATTGTGCTTGAGTGTGTATTTGTTGAAAAATTGATAATCACCAACAAGCCGGTGGTTGCGGTCGATATCGTAAAATTTCTTTGCTAGCTCCTGATAATATGTGGAGGTAAAAAAACGTTGTAGATAACGAGCGAGTTGATACTCGTGATTGAGTACCGAGCTTGTGTAACGCTGCCAGGCAATAGATTCGGTAATCTTCTGATTTTTAATCAGCCAGCCAAACAGTTTGTCGCACCCCTTAGGTTGAGACTTTCCAACAGACCAGAGTTTCAACCCTTCTGTAATGGCTTTTTCTTCATTGCCGCCACGGATTTGCGCTAAATGGTAGTAGCACTGCTGTGCTGTGGAAGCTGTTTGAGGGTTGTAGTCTCTTAGGTAGGGCCGCCACTGGTCTTTCTTTCGGAGGGTTTCAAGCCATCGGTAGCGAAGCCGGTTCGCAATCGTTGTGCCATGGTGTTTTGACAGGAAATTTTGTACATCGCGCTTTGGTAATCGCCAAAGTCGCTCAGTGAGCTCTGTATATTCGAGATAGGGCCGAAGTGGGTAGTCGTCAATGCGAGAAAGAATACGTTTAAATTTGCTCTGATCACCCCTGGATAATGCAATTCTTGCTTCTTGGTAGAGTGCACGCTGTTGGCTCAGATTCAGGTTGTTGGCAATCGATGGTGTAGAGAATGTCAGCAGTATTGCTAGTAGCGCTGAGCCTGGTCGGACTAGGGCTGTCAGCGGTAATGCCACCCATGAACGATGCAGTTTACGTAACATATGATGACGGGTTCTTGCGCCGGTTTCTCGGATTGTTTTTATTTGCATTGGTGCCTGATGGTACGCTTGACTGAGACGACCCAAAGGCTGAGCGCATTTGGGATTGTGTCTATCATAGTCAGTTCATGGTTGATAAAACAGGGTGGATCTCAGTTGTTTTAGACTTTTACTGCCAGGACATCGCAGGTAGAGCCGTGGAGAACCCCTGTTGCCGTTGACCCTAACAGTAGGCTTAGGCCATGTCGGCCGTGGCTACCAACGACCATCAGATCGACGTTGTTATCAGTGGCAAATCGGTGCATTTCATGGGCTGGTTGCCCAATAATAACGTGTTGGTTCTCCTCTGTAACATTTAACTCCTTGCCTATGGCCACTAAACGGCTTTTAGCCTGCTCTTCCAGTTGGTTTTGAACATCGGTGAGGTCCATGGGGATATCGCCGCCGTAGGCAAAGGAGAGCGGTTCTTGCACATGTATCAAACTTATTTTCTGGTCGTCACCAGTAAATAGGCACTTGACTCGCTCGACCAGTTGCTGTGATTCTGACGATAGATCGAGACCAACGAGAACGTGTTTGTAGGCAGACATAGACTAGCTTCTCTTGTCGAGGTTGAGGTTTAAACATTCCTAACTAGAGTTGTAGCAGGCAAAGTTGTAGAAAACAATGACCTATTTATTAATAGCTTTTGTATTGGCAGTTATCCTATCACCCCTTATGTGGTTTCGGCAGTCACCCCGTCAGAAGTTGATTACAGAGATGCGTCAGGAGGCAGCCAAAAATGGTCTGAGTGTGAAGCTGAGCAAACCAGCAGATGCTCGGGAAGGAGAAGGGCGCCTCGAATATGTTACCTATATATTACCTTGGATACCTGGCTCTAACCCGTCTAGTGAGCCTCGTATGGAAAAATGGTTGCTGGTTAAAGGAACACGACGAGGAGACCCATCCCCCTGGGCCGAGTGGCAGTGGCTGGGGCGGGAGGCCAATGATGGTTTGATTGTACATATTGGGGCCGTAGTTCAAAAACTGCCGGTAAATATAGTGGCTCTGGAAGCCGGTACCGATGGCATTAAAATCTATTGGCAGGAGCGCGGTAGTTTGGAGGATGTTGGGGTTGTTAGCCGTCAATTATTAACCTTGAGAAAGGTGATTAGAAGCTAGGGTGTTGGCACCTTATTGTAAATAATATTAAAAATTTCCTTGACCGACCCACAGGCCGCGCATGTATATTCGCCACCTTGGACAAGATTTAGTGGCTTTTCAGCCGATCATAAACCACAAACCATAGAGTAAATGACAGATCAATGGGCAAATCACTCGTTATTGTAGAGTCACCAGCCAAGGCTAAGACGATTAATAAATATCTGGGCAATGACTTTATTGTAAAGTCCAGCGTCGGCCATATTCGAGACCTGCCAACTGGTGGTGGTAAAACTGTAGATCCGAAAGAAAGGGCAAAGGCCGCAGCTATTACTCGGAAGATGTCACCTGAAGACAAGGTGAAGCACAAGGAGCGCAAGGCTAAAGAGCAGTTGATCGCGCGCATGGGGGTCGACCCAGAAAATGGTTGGAAAGCTCGCTACGAGATATTGCCAGGTAAAGAGAAAGTTGTTTCTGAACTAAAAAAATTAGCCAAAGATGCTGATGAAATATATCTCGCGACGGATTTGGACCGCGAAGGAGAGGCTATTGCCTGGCACCTGAGGGAGTCGATAGGTGGCGATAACGAGCGCTACAAACGAGTGGTCTTTAACGAAATCACAAAAAATGCCATTAAAGATGCATTTTCAAAGCCTTCCGAGCTCGATACTAATCGTGTGAATGCGCAGCAGGCTCGTCGTTTTCTAGATCGGGTTGTCGGTTTTATGGTGTCCCCGCTACTCTGGAGCAAGGTGGCGCGTGGCCTGTCTGCAGGACGGGTTCAGTCGGTCGCTACTAAACTCATTGTGGAGCGCGAGCAGGAGATTCGAGCATTCGTCCCCGACGAATATTGGACTTTACACGCAGACCTTGAAACCGATGAAGAAGATAAAATTCGTTTCGAGGTTAAAAGGCAGGCTGGGGAAAACTTCCTGCCTAAAAATAAGGCACAGACTGATGCCGCTGTTGAGGCTCTTAGAGACGCTCGTTATCAAGTCAGTAAGCGAGAAGATAAGCCAACCGGTAGTAAACCTTCCGCACCTTTTATTACGTCTACTTTGCAGCAGGCCGCCAGTACCAGGCTTGGCTACGGAGTAAAGAAAACCATGATATCGGCGCAGCGATTATATGAGGCCGGTTACATTACGTACATGCGTACTGATTCAACCAACCTCAGTGCCGAGGCTGTGGCGGTGTGCCGAGAGTTTATTCAAACTCGATACGGTGATAAGTATTTACCTGAAAACCCAAATGTCTATAGCAGTAAGTCGGGCGCTCAGGAGGCACACGAAGCAATTCGACCTTCCAATATTGATATTACCCCCAGTGATTTGGTGGGTATGGAAGAAGATGCCAAAAAGCTTTATCGATTAATCTGGCAGCAATTTGTCGCTTGCCAGATGACGCCGGCAGAATTCACTAGCACCACAGTGACCGTGGCAGCCGGTGATTTCGAACTGCGCGCCAAGGGACGAGTCACGCGTTTTGATGGCTATTTAAAAGTGCTGCCGGCTTTGGCTAAGAAAAATGATGATGTGGAACTGCCAGAGATGACGGTAGGTGACGCAATGAGTCTAAATATCCTGGTTCCATTGCAGCACTTTACCAAGCCGCCCGCGCGCTACTCTGAAGCGTCTTTAGTCAAAGAGCTGGAGAAACGTGGTATTGGGCGTCCGTCAACCTATGCTTCGATTATCTCTACTATTCAGGATAGGGGCTATGTACGGGTAGAAAACCGTCGTTTCTATGCCGAGAAGATTGGCGATATTGTCACGGGACGTTTGAATGAGAATTTTTCCGATCTAATGGACTACGGCTTTACGGCCACCATGGAAGAATACCTCGACGATATAGCCGAGGGTGAGTTGGAATGGAAAGATGTGTTGGATCGCTTTTATGCTGATTTTTCCACTAAATTAACCAAGGCGAGTGCTTCGGAGGGGGGGATGCGCCCCAATGAGCCAACTCCAACAGACATTCCTTGCCCTCAGTGTGGGCGTCCAATGATGATTCGTAGTGGATCTACGGGTGTTTTTCTGGGGTGTTCCGGTTATAGCCTTCCACCAAAAGAGCGCTGCAAGGGAACCTTAAACCTTACATCCGGTGACGAAGCAGTCAATGTGGATGAAGACGATGAGGCTGAATCCAAGCAGTTACTTCACAAGCACCGTTGTAAAATTTGTAATACGGCAATGGACAGCTATTTGATTGATGAAACCCGAAAGTTACACATCTGTGGTAATAATCCAGACTGTGAAGGCTATGAGGTGGAGGCGGGTAGTTTTAAGCTGAAGGGATATGAAGGGCCCGTTATAGAATGTGATAAGTGCGGTAGTGAAATGCAGCTCAAATCAGGGCGATTTGGCAAGTATTTTGGTTGCACGAGTGAGGGTTGTAAAAACACCCGAAAATTATTAAAAAGTGGCGAAGCTGCGCCACCTAAGATGGATCCTGTGCCGATGCCCGAGTTGGCCTGTCAAAAAGTTGAGGACCACTATATTCTTCGCGATGGGGCGTCAGGCTTGTTCTTGGCCGCGAGTAAATTCCCTAAGCACCGTGAGACGCGTGCCCCTGAAGTTGCTGAGATACTGCCACATAAAGATGAGATAGACCCAAAATACAGCTTTTTGTTTGAGGCGCCTGTCGAAGACCCCGATGGTGTAAAAACAGTGATTCGCTTTAGTCGAAAAACAAAAGAGCAGTATGTTCAGTCAGAAATTGATGGAAAACCTTCTGGCTGGAAGGCATTTTATGAGAATGGCCGTTGGCAAGCGGTCGACGCTCGAAAGGGTGTAAAAAAGAAGTGATAGACTCGGAAAATATACGATGAACATCTATCTTTCTGCCGTGAATCAAAAACTGTACTACAGTAAATTATTGTTAAAACAGAGCCGCCCCGACGTTGGTAATATGCCGCTGCTTCAAGAGGCGCTCTATCAATCGGCGCTGTATCAGTTGGAGTGTGGCTACCGTCATTATTTGCGAGAAGTAGCTACTACCTATCAGTTTAAATCGCCGGAATCGATTGCAGTTATTGAAGACCTAGTTGCTGCATTGTCGAGTATAAATAAACATCCGGCAGAGGCGCAGGAAATGGCCAGTCTGGAAGCCAATCCAGAAAGTTGGCTCAACCAAATGCTTGCAGCACACCAGCAATTGTCTACGTTGCCTCAGAACGATTCCAAAACTACTCAGTCAAGCCCTATTGCGGTTGTGCAACTTAATCAGCAGGACGAAAGAGTTGTATTCGGTGAGCAAGAGCTCTCCGAATGGCAAAGGGCGTTTGAAGAGATGGTGGATCGCCATAGAGAGTTAATGATCGAATGTTAGTGCGATTATAAAAGGCCAATCCTGCCGTTTTCAAGGTTCTAGTCCCCGGTTAAATTGGCCAACCAAGCCGCTATTCACCGTGCTTCGCACTTGCTAGCCTGTTACAATCTACAAATTACCTACCATTTAATTTTCTATTGGAATTCTCAATGTCTCTATCTATTTTCGAAATTGTGGTGCTGCCGAATGGTGATGTAGCACTTCAGCGCTCTAACGAAAAGGATGAGCCATTAATACGTATCAGCTTCTCGGATGAAGTGCAGATGTTTTTGATGGATGCAAAAATGGATGTAGCCAAAGTGATGATCGATGCGGGTATCGATCTGTTCGAGGAGTTAGGCGATGAACACCTACAGGTAGATGAGGGTGGGCAGGAAACAAAACCACCCCGGGTTCTTCACTAAATTCTGTATGAACTATAGTCGATTGCTTGTCCGCTTACCGATGCTAACAGTCTTCCGTATCGCTCTGATTTTCTAAACAATTAGAAAATTTAAAGGGTCGTATCAATGGGTTTGTGTTCGAATCACGCCAACGCCAAGACCTTCAATAGAAAAATCCTGTTCACGCAAATCAACAAGAATGGGTTCCAGGTCGTCATTTTCCGGTAACAACATTATTTCATGACGCTTGCGGGTTTTCTTTAGCCTTTTAACCGTGACTTCGTCCTCAATTCTAGCGACTACAATCTGACCATTCTCAGCTGTGTCTGCTTTATGAACCGCCAGTAGATCACCGTCCATAATGCCTACGTTTTTCATGCTCATGCCGTGTACTCGAAGAAGGTAATCCGCCTGCGGATAAAACATATTGGCAGCGACTTCCAGATAATCTTCGATATTTTCTACTGCCAAAATAGGGTTGCCAGCAGCCACACGGCCAACCAGAGGAAGTCCTGGTTGAAGTTCTTCTGTTAGGCGTATACCTCGAGATGTTCCAGAGATCATTTCTATAACACCTTTGCGAGCCAGTGCTCTCAGGTGTTCTTCTGCAGCATTGGGTGACTTAAACCCCAATTGTGCAGCAATTTCCGCACGGGTAGGAGGGTAGCCGGTTTCATCAATATGCTGTTTGATTAGATCTAGTATTTCCTGTTGCCTGGCGGTTAGTGTTGCTGTGGCCATGATGAACCTCGTTGACGTCCGTTATTTTTTATGTGTGTGTCAGTTTACTGTAAAAAAATATAGGCTGTATTAAAAAACAGTATATTGGTTAAATGTCTTGTATGCCAAAGGTTTTTTGTAACGGACTATACTTAAGGTCGGGTTCAGTATGGATATCTTCAATATAGAGCACATAAAAAAGCGATTTTAAGGGTGAATCTCAAAGATGTTCGGTTAGCTGAACGGTAGTATTATCAAAGTAAGTCAATCGATGTTCGCAAGGAGTTGTTATGGATGAAGCTAAAATTCCAGAAGCATGGCGGGTGCTACGTATTCAATCAGAATTGGTAGATGGTATTGAATCGCTTGCTAAGCTGGGTGGCGCAGCCACCGTGTTTGGCGGTGCCCGGTTTGATATTGGAAATCACTTTTATGAAGAGGCGCAGCGACTCGGTACGATCCTGGGTGAAGCTGGGGTTCCGGTTATAACGGGTGGTGGCCCAGGGGTTATGGAAGGGGCGAACAAGGGCTGTTTTTCTAGCTCGTCTGATTCGGTCGGGCTCAATATTTCATTGCCCACAGAGCAGGAGCCTAATCCTTACCAGGACAGATCTCTGGAGTTTCGTTATTTCTTCGTCCGAAAATTTATGTTTGTTAAGCACGCCGTGGGTTTTGTTATCTTTCCCGGTGGGTATGGCACCATGGATGAATTATTCGAAGCGTTGACGTTAGTGCAAACGGGTAAGGTGAGGCCCTTTCCTATTGTGTTGCTGGGCGTTGATTATTGGAAGGGGTTGATCGACTGGATGAGAAATACGATGTTGGCTAATGGGTGTATCGAAGAGAGGGAGTTACACTTATTTAATGTTGTAGATGATGCGGAATCGGCGGCAAAAATTATCCTACAACATGCACGTATGTTGCAGGCTCAAGTGATTGCTGAATAGTTTGCACAATCGACGATTGCCAGTCTTTGACTAGTAATCATCTAAACCATAAATTGTGTCAGAATCCAGGTCTGAAAATGGATCGCTCCAATTATCCGGTACATAGATGTCATCGTACATCGAGCTGTCTTCGTTGCTTAGTTCGTAGGATGCTTTCCAGTCTTCAGGTGCTTTGGCTGTGAGCAGCAGCATCTGCCTCCAGGTATCAAAATCCACCTCGCTCACTTCTCCACCCAGAAATTGAATCTCGACCGCTCCTGCATCCTCATCTACTGCCACGACCTCAAATAATTGGTCATCTGTTGCATCCTGATACCAGGAACCGATCACCGGCGCTTGTATAGCCACGACGCGTCCCTCCTTTTTGTTGACTCTTCAAGTTAGCACCAATCCACAGGTTGTGCACCAGGTTATAGGTCGTAGAAAATGATAAGACATGTTCAGTGGCCGTTATGGGTGAACAGAAGAAGATAAGATAAATATTAAGAAGTCCTGCTAACTAGGCTTTTTAGAAAGGGTTATTTTTAAAATTCTTAATAACGCTAGATTTGGTTAAGAGCTGGAAGACATAAAAGGTTATCTTGCAAATGAAAAACTTGTCTAAATTGACGTGGG